>Ga0209425_10000005_pt1 | contig 244293 bp, 214 predicted proteins | sample COG_05_FD_184749 | JGI IMG/M metagenome (GOLD analysis project Ga0209425, IMG submission 184749) | Pelagic Microbial community sample from North Sea - COGITO 998_met_05 (SPAdes) (version 2) | ecosystem: Environmental > Aquatic > Marine > Neritic zone/Coastal water | place: Helgoland, sampling...
TGGTGCTGATTTAGCCAACTTGGTAAACGAGGCCGCATTATTTGCAGCACGTGCCAATAAAAAATTAGTTGAGATGGAAGAATTCGAGCGTGCCAAAGACAAGATTATGATGGGCGCAGAACGTCGTTCCATGGTGATGGGTGAGGAAGAGAAAAAACTCACTGCATATCACGAAGCCGGTCATGCTATTGTTGGTCGATTGATGCCATCACACGATCCTGTTTACAAGGTCTCAATCATTCCTCGTGGACGCGCCTTGGGCGTCACTATGTTCTTACCTGAAGAAGATCGTCTTAGTTACTCAAAGCAACTACTTGAATGTCAAATCTCGACTTTATTTGGTGGGCGAATCGCAGAAGAATTGATCTTTGGTGCTGACATGGTTACCACCGGAGCAAGTAACGATATTGAACGCGCGACATTGCTTGCACGTAATATGGTGACTAAATGGGGTTTGTCAGAAAAACTGGGTCCTTTGACTTACAGCGAAGAAGACGGTGAAGTCTTTTTGGGTCACTCAGTGACACAGCATAAGGCTATCTCAGACGAAACATCCCATACTATTGATGAAGAGATTCGTTCTATTGTTGATAAAAATTATGCTCGCTCAGAGAAAATCCTGAAAGAGAATGAAGATAAGCTTCATCTCATGGCTGAAGCATTAATTAAGTATGAAACAATAGATGCGGATCAGATCGATGATTTGATGGAAGGCAAAACACCCAGGCCGCCATCAGGCTGGGATGATAGTGACGATGATGGTTCTACTTCTACCAAGAAAAAGACCAAAGCAAAATCTTCTAAAGAAGATGATGCGCCGTCTGGCGAGCCACCAGCCAAACCTGCATAATATTTCTACAAACCTGTGAAGTGATTTTTTACTTCACAGGTTTCGTTTTTATCCGCACAATAGTGTTATCTAAAACCTGATTGATAAGTGAATCACGATTAATACCAACAGTAGAAAATATTTTGGTACCGATGGCATCCGCGGCTGTGTCGGCGAGGGTGTAATCACGCCTGACTTTATTATGAAGCTCGGTTGGGCAGCAGGGCGTGTGCTTGCAAAAAAAGGCAATGGTCCTGTACTGATAGGTAAAGATACGCGAATATCAGGTTATATGTTTGAGTCAGCGCTTGAGGCAGGCCTATCTGCGGCAGGTGTTGATATTCGCTTGCTCGGACCTATGCCAACCCCAGGTATAGCCTACTTAACTAAGAATACGCGAGCCCAAGCAGGCATTGTGATTAGCGCATCACATAATCCATTCTATGATAATGGTATTAAATTCTTTTCGGCTGACGGTACTAAATTAGCCGATGATGTTGAACATGAAATTGAGTATGAATTAAATTTGCCATTACAATCCGTGCATTCACGAGATCTTGGTAAGGCGCGACGCATTTCAGATGCACCGAGACGTTACATCGAGTTTTGTAAATCAAAGTTACATAATGATGTTGATTTTAGCGGACTAAGAATTGCTGTCGATTGTGCTAATGGTGCAACCTATCACATTGCACCAAAAGTCTTTGAAGAATTAGGCGCAGAAGTTTTTCTCCATGGAGCAACACCAGACGGGTTAAATATTAATGATGAGTGTGGTGCGACGTCCCCCGAAGCATTACAAGTATTAGTGAATGAGTCACATGCTGATGTCGGCATAGCATTGGACGGTGATGGTGATCGCTTGATAATGGTAGACGAACAGGGAAATGTTATTGATGGGGATGATATTCTTTATGCCATTGCGCAGTTAGATACGGAAAAATTAAATGGTGCCGTTGTAGGTACCGTTATGAGTAACCTAGGTCTGGAACATGCGATAAAAGACTTGCAGTTGGATTTTTTAAGGGCTTCAGTTGGTGATCGTTATGTAATGGAGTTATTACTGAAAGAAAAACTAGTCTTGGGCGGAGAAACATCGGGTCATATTATTAACCTTGATCGCACAACGACAGGTGATGGAATTATAGCTGCTTTACAAGTACTTGAGGCTATGAAAGTAACTGAGAAAAAATTATCAGAGTTGGTTGGTAATATCAAAAAGTTTCCACAAATAATGAAGAACGTAAAACTTCAAAAGAAAATTGATATTGCTTCTAACAATGAAATTAACAATGCCATTAAGGATGCCGAAAGTACGCTCGGCGATTCGGGCCGTGTTGTGCTAAGACCTTCTGGTACAGAACCCTTAGTAAGGGTTATGGTTGAAGGAGAAAACCGACAACAAGTTGAGACATTAGTTGATCAGCTTTCAACTACAGTTAGTGAAGTAGTAGAAAAGTCACTTTAAGCCATAAGAGTAATTAACAAAAAATTACAACTTGTTCATTCACTTAGAACTCAATCACTTCTTCTTCTTCGGCGATGATAAAATTTGGTGCGCCACCCGTTGAAATTTTAGCGGCATGTGCCAATATCTCTTTTCCGGCATCAGATTGAGTACTGGCGAGCAATGCATCCATAGAAGGAAAATATATTTCAGAGGTGCGGTGATATGCTGGAAGAATATGGTGGGCATTAGGTAATGCCGTTGTTGTCACCATCTTTGTCTTGCCATCCAGTTTTTCAGTTACTAGAGGGATATGCTCTTCCTTGTAGCTATGGTCAAAAGCGTAAACATCAAGTGGATGAGGGTATTGAATAATCAGTTTTACATTAGCCATGTTATATATCTCCTAATTGATCACTTATTTTTTTATTAATTATATTCAGGGTACATTTAAAAAGCTAAATTCATGTTATTCAATATAAAAGATAGTCTATCACGCCTGTTAAATCAAGATAATTGTTCATACATAAGCAATTGATTTAATTGAATTATAATTATTTTTTACTAAAATTTATGGCAAGGTTTTTAATAAAGTTAAAACAAAGACGTTTATAGATGATTATCGCTTATTAACGTTAATGCCGAAACCGACTGACGATAACAGGGAAGCCATCTATACCGCTGTATTATTCAAATCGATGCCTGCACACACCTCAAGATGCCGTAATCGTATTCTTCATTTAAGGCTTCATACAGCGGTTTGAGTCGGCTCTTATCATCGTCTTCCATCGTTTCAATGGTATAAACAATCTCGTCAAATTGACCATCATCAAGTCCGACTACGTCACGTACTTCTAGCAAGCCGACTTCAATAGCATCGGCGAGGTGTGTGTAAATTGTATTGATGTTTTTATCACGTTGTTCTGCAATTTTTTCAATACTGATATCTTGTTGATAGAGCATCAATGTTTCGTTAATTGTTTTACTCAGATTGTTATCGAGTAACGCAGCTAGAGGGTGTTTTGCAATCTCGCTAAGAAACTGTTTGCCGTAACGTTGTAGCTTTTGTTCTCCGATACCTGATATACGTAGCATACCGTTAGATGACGCAGGTCTTTTCTTTACCATTTCTTGTAAGGTCGCGTCATGGAATATGACATAGGGTGGTACGCCAGCTTCATCTGCTAATGTTGTACGTAAGGCTCGTAAGGCGTCCCATAAGGTTTGATCTTGTGGACGGAAAACAGATTTTTGTTTTGCTTCCTTAGTGGTTTTTTCTTCTTGAGATTGTTTTCTCAAATCAAGTTTCTGCTCCCCACGTAATACTGGACGACATTTTTCGGTTAGGCGTAATGCGCCATGACGTTCCATATCGATATCGATATATCCCAAAGCAATTAATTGTCTGAAAACACTACGCCATTCAGTAGTTGATAAATCTTTACCTATAGCAAAGGTACTGAGTTGGTCATGTCCATTGCGTTGGATACGTTCATCACTTTTCCCCATCAAAATATCAACGATATAATTTACACCAAAGCGTTGTTCTGTTCGATATATTGCTGACAGCGCTTTTTGAGCTGATTCAGTCGCATCCCATTTTTCCGGCGGGCGAAGACAATTGTCACAGGCGCCGCAATTTTCAGTTGATGCTTCATCAAAATATTTGAGTAAGGCATGGCGTCGGCAAGTGATCAATTCACAAAGTCCGAGCATTGATTCGAGTTTGTGGTGTTCAACGCGTTTATAAATTTCATCGGCATTAGAGTTCAACATAAATTGCCGCAAGGTAATCACGTCTTTTAAACCATAAGCCATCCAGGCATTAGCAGGTTCGCCATCGCGTCCACCACGACCTGTTTCCTGATAGTAGGCTTCTATACTTTTTGGTAGATTTAGATGTGCGACAAAACGCACGTCCGGTTTATCAATCCCCATGCCAAAGGCTATCGTTGCAACAATAATGACACTCTCCTCGCGCAAGAAACGATGTTGGTTTGTTTGTCGTATTTCTTGAGACAAGCCTGCGTGATAAGGTAATGCTGTCCGACCTTGATCACTTAACCACTCAGCTATAGCTTCGACACTCTTACGCGACAGGCAATAAACAATCCCGGCATCGTCTTTATGATTCTCTTCAAGAAAACGCCATAATCGATTTTTAGGATTATTCCCTTCCGAGATAGCATAGGTAATATTAGGTCGATCAAAACTATTGAGGTAAACCTTTGCCTCTTCCAATTGCAGCTGTGAAATAATCTCTTCCCGCGTCCGTTGATCGGCTGTTGCCGTCAGTGCAATACGTGGAATAGAAGGGTAGCGTTCATGTAAAATTTTCAACCGTTGATATTCTGGCCGAAAGTCATGCCCCCATTGCGAAACACAGTGTGCTTCATCAATAGCAAATAAGGAGACCTGACAGCGATCCAGTAGAAATAACATGTGATTGGTCAGTAATCTTTCCGGTGCGACGTAGACAATTTCAAGTTCATTGTTGACCAATTGTTGCTCTACTGCCTGTGCTTCTTCATGACTCATACTAGAATTTAGGTAGGCAGCTTTGACGCCAAGTTGTTTTAAGGCATCAACTTGGTCCTGCATCAGGGCTATTAAAGGTGAGATCACAATAGCTGTGCCGTCGAGTACCAATGCGGGGATTTGATAGCATAAAGATTTACCGCCACCAGTTGGCATAAGCACAAGGGCATCATTACTATTCAGTAATTCCTGAATAATGTCTTCTTGATGATGGCGAAACTGTTCGTAACCAAAAGTGGATTTTAAAATCGCTTGCGCGCGCTTCATTCAGGGGTTGTCCTATGACGGAAATTGTTATTGCTTAAGTAATAATAAAGATACTGTTTTAATCAAGACACGATTGTACTATACAAATAAAGTTAATAACTTGCTGATAGCCTTAAGCAGTTAGAAAAATATTGTTATAGTGTCTGCCTGTTCGAAAAAAAATCTGACACCATCTATAGTAGATAAGGAATAAATATAAATGAGTACACCACAGTCAGCAATATTACCTGAAGCCGCACAACATGCTTTATATATGGTCATCAATGTGGCTGAAAATACCAAAGATGTTGTTAAGCAATGTGCATCGTTACCTGCGTTAATTGATTCAATAAAAAAGGAACATAAGGTGGATAAGCTGTATGCTAGTCTGGCTTTTGGCGCAGATTATTGGGATGCTATTTATTCGAAAGGTAGACCACAACGGTTGAAGACGTTTGTTGATCTAGGCAAAGGCGATGTCTCTGCTCCCGCTACCGGTGGCGATGTTTTCCTACACATCCATTCTGACAGAAAGGATATGACTTATGTCTTGGCAAGTGAATTTATCAAACCGATTAAGGGGAGTATCAATGTCCTTGATGAAGTCGATGGTTTTCATTATCTGGATAACCGTGATCTGACCGACTTTATTGATGGCACTGAAAATCCCGAAGGTGAAGAACGGGCTGAAGTCGCATTAATAGAGGACGAGCCAGAGTTTAATGGCGGTAGCTATGTACTAGCACAACGTTATGTACACAACTTACCAAAATGGCAGAAGGTGACAGACAACGAACAGGAAAAAATTATCGGACGTACTAAACCAGACAGCGTAGAACTTGAAGATGATATAAGACCTGAGACTGCACACATCAGCAGGGTAGTCATAGAAGAAGACGGTGAAGAACTTGAAATAGTGCGTCATAGCCTGCCTTATGGCCAGGCTTCAGGCGATGCAGGGTTGTTTTTTCTGGCCTATAGCAAAGACAACACTATTCTAGAAAAGATGTTGGCTAATATATTTGGGATTAGTGGCGATGGCTTGTATGATCACTTAATGAATTATACAACGGCGAAAAGCGGCGCGTATTTCTTTGCGCCTTCTGTTGAAATGTTGAAAGGCACAGGAAATTAGACATATTATTATGACTGTTTCCGACCAAAATATATTATGAGGCAGCCTTAAGTGGAAACAGAAATACATAGAATTTTGGTTATTGATGATAATCCTGATTATCGGAAACTGTTATTGGTTCGTTTAAATGGTTTGTTTCCTAATGCTGATATTAGGGAATACGATATTCTCAAACATGGGTTGCCTCCAGCGAAATTTGATTGGGAAAAATTTGATGTGTTAATTCTGGACTACCATTTAGGTGAAGGCGAAACCGGATTAGACTGGTTTAAAAGGTATAAAAAATCAGAATATTTTCCTGCTACTGTGATTGTCACTGGGGTACATGATGAAGATACCGTTGCACTCATTCTAAATATAGGGGTTCACTATTATTTAAATAAAAAACAACTCACCAAAAATAAAATGTATGAAGGCATTGAAAAGGCACTCGCAGTTCGTGCTTCATTAATTGCAGAATATAAGAGTCATTCCAGTCAAGAGTACGATTATGACGCTTTTTTAACTGGGTATTTGATCAGGATTAAAGAACGACTAATTGCTGAGATATTAAGTGGTGCTAAAATAACGGGGAGCCCCCCAAACGAGCAATTAATCGATACAGTAATGGAGCGAGAACTCCAAAACACTATGGAAATGATTGATGACGCAACTATCCGGGAAGCTAAAATTGATCTTTTAGAAGTAGTTGCTGAGGACATTAAATATATGTCCTGGTAATTTAATATGTGAGAACCATTCATCCACTTTTGGCCGAAAGCAGCCGTTAAAACTTAATCGATTTATAACTCTCTTCACTAAAGCCAACAGCTAACGTTTTATTTACATCCAACACGGGTCGTTTAATGATTGCCGGGTTCTCGAGCATTAACGTTACAGCTTGTGTCTTATTCTTAATCTCTTTTTCTTTGTCAGATAATTTACGCCAGGTTGTACCGCGTTTATTGATCAATACTTCAACATCGATTTGTTTCAAAAAACTATTAATGAGAGATTTGTCGATACCGTCTGCGCGGAAGTCATGAAAGGCATATGGCACGGAATTGGCGTCTAACCATTTCCGTGCCTTTTTAACCGTGTCGCAGTTTTTTATGCCATAGAGTGTTACTGACATTACTTTAACTTTTTAAACGTCACGTAAGATTTCATTGATACCGACTTTACTTAAGGTCTTTTCATCAACTGTCTTAACGATGACCGCACAATACAAACTGTATGTACCATCATTCGAAGGCAGGTTACCTGACACGACTACTGAGCCTGGTGGGATATAACCGTAGGTGACTTCACCGGTAGCTCGATCAAAGATACGCGTGCTTTGACCAAGGTAAACACCCATGGAAATAACAGAACCTTGTCCGACTATTACACCTTCAACAACTTCTGAACGTGCGCCGATAAAGCAGTTGTCTTCGATAATGGTTGGGTTGGCTTGTAAGGGTTCAAGTACACCACCGATACCAACGCCACCTGAGAGGTGCACGTTTTTACCGATTTGTGCGCATGAGCCAACAGTTGCCCAAGTATCGACCATCGTGCCACTATCGACATAAGCACCGATATTAACAAAGCTTGGCATCAAGACAACGTTTTGTCCGATATAGCTACCGCGTCTTACGGTTGCGTTAGGCACGACACGTGCACCGGTTTCGATGAAGTTTGTCTTTGTGTAACCGTAAAATTTATTTGGCACCTTATCGTAGTAGTTTGTTAGACCACCTTCCATAACGACATTGTTTTCAAGGATAAAAGAAAGCAGTACGGCTTTTTTCAACCACTGGTTTACAACCCATTCACCCTCTTTCTTTTCAGCGATACGTAATTGTCCGCTATCCAGTTTTAAGATGATGTCTTCTACTGCATCTTTGATTTCTTTGTTTGCTGAATCAACTTCGATTTCGGCGCGGTTTTCAAATGCATCATTAATTAAGTTTTCTATATCGCTCATGTGTATTTCCTAAAATATTAATATGTGGTTTGTATAAATTGTTTTATTCGGTTTGCGGCCTCTATGCATTCTGCGAGTTCTGCTACCAGAGCAATGCGTACGCGTTTGGCGCCGGGGTTTATGCCATTTATATCACGGGACAGATAAGAGCCAGGTAATACTTTGACATTCTCGCTTGTAAGTAAATTTCTTGCAAAGTCTGCATCCGAACCCGGCAGTTTGGGCCAGAGATAGAAACTGGCAGCGGGTGCACTGACCATCAATACCGGACTAAGTATGTCGCAAACTTTAGTGAATTTCTGTCGATATTGGGCTCTGTTTTGTATTACATGTTCTTCGTCGTTCCATGCAGCAATACTGGCTTTTTGTGTGTGTAGTGGCATCGCAGAACCGTGATAGGTGCGATATCTTAGGAAACTAGCGATCAATTCACTATCACCAGCGACAAAGCCTGAGCGTAACCCAGGAACATTTGAGCGTTTAGATAGACTATGAAAAACTAGACAGCGTTTATAGTCTGTATTACCCAGTTTATTTGCGCACTCCAATAATCCAATTGGCGCTTGTGCTTCATCTTGATAAATTTCTGAATAACATTCATCGGAGGCAACCACAAAATTGTATTTTTCTGCGAGTGTTAATAATTGTTTTACTGTGTCGATATCAACAACGGCACCACTAGGATTGCCGGGTGAGCAGAGATAAACCAGTTGGCAACGTTGCCATATATTGTCAGGGACGGTTGAAAAATCAGGAATGAAATTCTTATCTTCTGAGCAGTTGAGATAATAAGGTTCTGCGCCAGCTAATAAAGCTGCCCCTTCATAGATTTGATAAAATGGATTGGGTAGAACAACAATCGGTGTTTCCCCCGATTTATTTATTACTGTTTGGGCAATAGCAAACAATGCTTCGCGTGTGCCGTTAACCGGTAATATATTTTTATCTATATCTATTGATTTCGTTGGTAGATTGAATCGTTCGCACAACCAAGTCGCTATCGTACTACGCAGCTCATCTATGCCACGTGTTGTTGGATAGCTCGCGACATCACCTATATTAGATTTTAGTGTATCTAATATAAACTCTGGTGTAGGGTGCTTGGGTTCGCCAATAGCGAGGCTAATAGCGGACTTATTCGGGTTAATAGTGACACCTTCGAGTAACTTCGTGAGCTTCTCAAACGGGTATGCATGACAGTTTTCCAATCCAGGGTTCATTGATAAAAGGTAATGTTTTGTTAATTAATGATGAAAAAAGCAGGTAAGTATATGCTATCAACTCTTTCATCCCAACCACGTTCACAACACTTTCCTGCATTCTGTTGTATGACGGCCGCGTTACTTTGGGGCGTATTTTGGTATCCGCTGAGATTATTGGAAGAGATGGGTGTCCCGGGATTGTGGTCGACATTGATTATCTTTTGTTCAGCCATGCTTATCTTAATTCCCGGATGCATTAATGCCCGCGCTGATTTTTCAAAACATAGACTTGAATATCTTTTACTTGGTCTCTTTGCCGGTTGGACTAATTTAGCATTTATCCTCGCGATGCTAGAAGGCGAAGTCGTTCGCGTATTATTACTATTTTATCTGTCACCGATTTGGGCAATCTTATTAGCGGTCTTTATTCTTCATGAACGGCTAACTAAAACAGGGTTGATTGCACTTATCTTAGCCATGACGGGTGCGGTGTTAATGCTCTGGGATACCGATTTATTTTTAGGCAGCGAGCTTAGTCGGGCGGACCTTTTTGCTATTACATCTGGAATGGCATTTGCTATTAACAATATTATTGTGAGGAAGATTGGTGAAGCCCCTGTCGCGTTAAAGATTGGCGTCTCATGGATCGGTGTTATCATTTTGACAATACTCGGGATAATTTTCACCAAGTCGGCACCCCCACCAGAGATCTCACATAATTCAGGTCTGCTGGCTTTTTTGATTGGATTTCCTACCATGTTTGTTTTGACCTGGACCGCGCAATACGGTGTGACTTATCTCCCGATACAGCGATCCTCGGTAATCTTCTTGCTTGAGATTATCGCTGGTGCTGTCTCTGCGGCATGGTTGACTAACGAGACCGTGGGTGATTTTGAATACATAGGCGGTTTTTTAATCGTTTCTGCAGGCCTTATTAGCGTTTTTAAAAGAAAAAAACACGATTTAGCCTACAAAATCTAGCCGCAGCATTAGTCCCTGACTTAATGATCATGTATCCTTTGCGCCCGTTAAAAATAGCGTGTTTCTCTTACTTGGAATTTACTAGAACGTGACGAAAAAAATCTTAATTCTACCGGGTGACGGTATTGGTCCTGAGATTGTTGCTCAGGCCGAAAAAGTGTTGGCTTATTTGATCGCTGAGCGTGGACTGAAAGTCGAGCTTGATCATGGTTTATTAGGCGGCTGTGCGGTTGATGCAACAGGGGTTCCATTGCCAGATGAAACGTTAGTAAAAGCTAAAGAATCTGCTGCCGTTTTACTCGGTGCTGTAGGTGGTCCTAAATGGGAAGCTATAGATCGTCCATTGCGGCCAGAACGTGGCTTATTAGCCATTCGCTCGGCATTAGGTTTGTTCGGCAACCTTCGCCCTGCTGTTTTATTTCCACAGTTAGCTGCGGCCTCTAGTTTGAAAGAAGAGTATGTGAGCAATCTTGATATTATGATTGTTAGAGAACTCACTGGAGGCATTTACTTTGGTGAGCCACGTGGTATCCGTACGCTTGACGACGGACAGCGAGAGGGCTTTAACACACTGGTTTATAGCGAAAACGAAATCGAACGTATCGCACGCGTTGCCTTTGATGTTGCGGGTAAGCGCCAAGGTCGTGTTTGTTCGGTAGATAAGGCGAATGTTTTAGAAGCGACTGAATTATGGCGAGAGGTGGTAACCGAGATTGCCAAGGATTACCCAGATATTGAACTAGAACATATGTATGTCGATAACGCAGCGATGCAATTGGTGCGTACACCGAAGCAATTCGATGTCATATTAACTACGAATTTATTCGGTGATGTACTTTCTGATTTAGCATCGATGCTAACTGGTTCTATTGGTATGTTGCCGTCTGCTTCATTAGCGAGTGATGGCAGTGGTATGTACGAGCCCATTCATGGTTCGGCACCGGATATAGCAGGACAAGATGTTGCCAATCCCCTAGCGACGATATTGTCATTATCGATGTTATTACGCTATTCACTTGTAGAAGTGCAATTGGCTGATCATATAGAACAGGCCGTAAGTCAGGTATTAACCGATGGCTTGCGAACTAAAGATATTCATTCTGTCGATACGCAATGCGTTGGAACAGATGCTATGGGTGATGCGGTTGTTAAGGCCTTATCATCATTAAGTTAATCAATGATAGTTTGATGAAGAATCATGACAGATAAAAAATTCAATGTTGCAGTAGTCGGTGCCACTGGCGCGGTGGGTGAGACGATGCTTTCTATATTAGAACAGCGTGACTTTCCTGTTGGAGAGGTTTATGCCCTTGCGAGCAGTCGATCAGCGGGTAAAAGAATTCCTTTTAAAGCTACACATTTAGTCGTTGAAGACCTTGAACACTTTGATTTTAGCAAGGTGCAAATAGCTCTATTTTCACCTGGCGCATCGGTGTCTGCTATTCATGCGCCACGTGCGGCTGAGGCCGGTTGTGTTGTCGTGGATAACACATCTCAATTTCGTTATGACGATGATATTCCCTTGGTTGTGCCTGAAGTAAACCCACATGCTATTGCGGACTATAAAAATAGAGGAATTATCGCCAATCCAAATTGTTCAACGATTCAAATGATGGTCGCGTTAAAACCAATACATGATGCGGTCGGTATAGAGCGAATCAATGTTTGTACCTATCAAGCTGTTTCAGGGACGGGTAAAGATGCGATGGAAGAACTCGCCAGACAGACTGCGAATCTGCTCAGTATGAAAGATGTTGAATGTAAGGTTTACCCAAAGCAAATCGCGTTTAATGTCTTACCCCATATCGATGTTTTTCAGGACAATGGTTATACCAAAGAAGAAATGAAGATGGTTTGGGAGACCAGAAAAATATTTGAAGATGAATCGATTCAAGTAAATCCGACTGCGGTAAGAGTACCCGTTTTTTATGGACATTCTGAAGCTATTCATATTGAGACTAAAGATAAGATTGATGTGGCCACGGCCATAAAATTGCTTAAAGAAATGCCAGGAGTAACAGTGATTGATGAGCATGCAGATGGGGGCTATCCGACAGCAGTAACAGAAGCAGCAGGCGAGGATCCTGTTTTTGTTGGGCGTATTCGAGAAGACATTTCACACCCCCGTGGCCTGAACATGTGGGTGGTTTCAGATAATGTCCGGAAAGGGGCTGCATTAAATAGTGTTCAAATCGCTGAAATTCTGGTAAAACACTACTTATAAACTATAGTTATCGGTTATATGTAAAGGACATTCGCAAGTTAAAAAGTGCTGAAAATCGATTGCAAATAGTGGTTAATTACATTTAAGAATATGTGAAAATTTGTAGTAGCAGGAAATATATTTAATATATAAAACAATAACATAGCGTATAAACTGATGGGTGTATACAAAATATTATTTAAGCTCTTGATGTTCTCTTTTTTGGGCTTCTATGCTGTTTCAGGCTATTCACTAGCGTTGTCTGAGGCCGAGTTAAAATCTTATTTAAATCAACCACTTGATGCCAGAATTAAGTTGAAAGCGAACGATGCAGCCGATTTAGATGATCTCAAGGTTGAGTTAACACAATCAGTTGAAAATTATACTTCCCAATACCAGTTGAAATTCGAAATATTAAATAATGGTGGGGTAAATAAACTCAAGATAACCAGTAGTGATGTTGTTCGAGAGCTCATTGTCGAATTTACATTAGATATTGTTTGGTCATGTGGCCAGAGACTACGCTTTTTTAATTGATCCGCCACGTAATTGATTTCAAGGAAATTGAAGTAAAAATGAAACGTAAACTTTATATCATCATCTTATTAGCTTTAGCTCCAATGTTAGCTAATGCACTAGGCTTAGGTAATCTTGATTTAAATTCAGCATTAAATGAACCATTTGATGCAAGAGTTCAATTGCTTTCCCCTACTGCAGATGAGCTTGACTCACTTACTGTTGGTTTGGCTGATAGCGAAGCTTTTGCTAGAGCTAAAATTGATCGCCCTTTTATATTAAGTAAACTTAAGTTTGCTTTACGCCGTTCTCCTGACGATGGACCCGATTACATTCGTGTTTTCAGTCAACAACCGATTCGTGAACCGTTTTTAAATTTTTTGGTAGAGGTCAGTTGGTCTAATGGACGATTATTCCGTGAATATACTGTCTTACTTGATCCTCCACTATACGACCCTAATGCACGCGCTAGTGAATTTACTCAGGATCAGTCCACTAGTTATATTGCTGAGCCAACAGTTGAAGCTGTTACTATCAACGATCCAGATCATAAAGTTACATACGCGAATGAATATGAGCCATCAAGTAGTCCAGTAGCTGCCTCGCCAAAGATAAATTATTCGGGTGGTGATTATGGTCCGACAGAGCAGTCGGATACATTATGGTCCATCGCATCAACAATGCGCCCAGCTTCAGCGATCAGTGTGAATCAAATGATGGCTGCCTTATTACGCGCAAACCCGGAAGCATTTTTTAATCAAAACATAAATGGCTTAAAGCGTGGCCAGATACTACGTATGCCTACTGAAAGTGAGATTAACGCGCTTTCTAATGCTCAGGCTTTAGCAGAAGTACAATCACAACATGCCGCCTGGGACGCTATTAAAGATAATTTGTCCAGCGCGGTTAATGAACGGCCTGAGGTAAGCTCGGCTCCTGAATCACCAGAGACAACTTCAGATGAAACAACGGCTTCTACTGAAGCTGCTGTTGAGTCTGATCCTGAATTAAAACTAGTAGGGGCAGAAGAGACTGGTGAAGCAACACAACAAGTCTCCAGTGTGGACGCTGGACAGGGCGAAGACTTGATATTGGCTCAAGAATCCATTCAGGCATTAACTAATGAAAATATGGAATTGACGGATCGCTTACAGGAATCTGAAGCTTTACTCGATGACCTTAAACGTTTGTTGTCGCTTAAAGATGATGAGCTAGCAGCACTTCAAGGGCAGGTGATTGAAGAACCTGGCATGGCTGAGGAAGAAGTTGGCTCAGCTGATGAAGAAATGGTGTCCGAAGTTGAAGAGGAAGCTGTTTTAGAAGATGAGGAAGAGGCTGTAGAAGAAACCGCAATGGAAGCTGCGGAAGAAGAAATGCTAGTCGAAGATGAAGAGGAAGTTATTGATGTAATTGAAACTGAACCTGCATCAAGTTCTGATGGCATGCTCAATCAATACTTAGGCAAAGCGAAAGAATTTTTACTTGGTAATCCTATGGTAGGAATGGCAGTCGCTGGTGTTCTTGTTCTACTAATTCTGATTATTGTAATAATGAAATTCAGGAAAGAGCCGGCTGAAACTATAGATGTAGAGGCAATGACGGAAGAAGCGTTTCCTGATTTTGATTCAGGTGATTTGGGTGCAACTGGTGATGAAGTGCCAGATTCAGAAGCGGTGACTGTATTACCGCCAGATTCAGAAGCTGAAACGGCAATGCCTGAAGCGTCAGTAGAGCTGGATATAGAAGAGGAAGCTGCACCAATAGTCGAAGCAGCAGCTCCAATCGAAGAAGAAGAGCCTGATGAAGACCCCATGCAAGAAGTTAATACTTATCTTGCCTTTGAACAATTCGACCAAGCTGAAGAATTTGTACGTAATGCGATAAATGATACCCCTGAAAATGCTGAGTATCACACGAAATTACTGGAGGTATTCTATACCTCAGGCAATAAGAAAAGTTATGAGGAAGAAGCCAAAATTTTACATGATAAATTTGGCGAAGCTAACGAGCATTGGAATATGGCTGTCGCTATGTGGTCAGAAATGTCTCCTAATCGAGCGCTGTTTGAAGAAGGCGCGGATGATGAAGACGATGATACAGATGCAGATAACACCGGTGGGTTTGTTGATGTTACCGCTGATGAAGAAGCAGGAAACGAAGACGCAGGTCTTGATTTTGATATAGGCGGTGCTGAGGAATCTTCAGATGATGAAGGCATGCTAGATATCACCGCATCTGATGAAGGTGAAGGTGTCTTAGATATAACCGCATCAGACGATGGTGAAGACATCCTGGATGTGACTGCTGCTGTGGGTCTCGAAGATGTTGATAATATTTCAAATGAAGAACCTGACGATGTGCTTGATATTTCTAGTGCTGGTGGTGACGATCTACTTGATTTGACCGCGAGTGAGGAATCCTCAGATGAGGATTTATTGGATGTGACTTCGGCTGCCAATCTTGACTTAGATTCTGAAGAAGATTTGTTAGATGTGACTGCTGCTACAAGCGCTGGTGCGGATAGTTCTGAGCTACTTGGCCTTAATATAGAGCCTGAAGCAGAAAGTTTTGAGATTGATATTCCAGAAGAGAATGAAGCTCTAGAGTTTGATATGGACGCTGCTGTTGATGAGTCAATAGCAGGAACTCCAGCAAGTGATGATGATAATGTACTTGATTTCGATCTTGGCTCTAATGATGATGAAGAAAGCCTTGAAATTGAAGCAAGCGAGCCAGAGGATGCTGGTTTAGAAATAGATCTTGGTGTGCCTGAATTAGAAGAATCATCTGAAGCAGGAGATGATGCTTTAGATATTGGCTTGGAAGTACCAGGAGAAGATGAGCCGATTAAATTTGATGCAGAAGATGAAGGCGAGATTTCACTTGATTTTGACATGGGTGAAGACGAGGGCATAGAACTTGACCTTTCAGCAGAAACAACTGATGAAACACCTGAACTAGAGTTAGACATGGATATAGCATCTGAAGCTGAAACGGCTCAGGTTGATAGTGCGGGTATGGATTTTGAATTAACTATGGAAGATGACAGCCCAGAGGTGTCGTTAGAAGATGATATCAGTATCGGACTTGATGAAACGGTTGAAATACCCAAAAGTGTTGATTTGGATGATGACGATGATGATGATGAACATACTGTATTTGTACCAAGGGCAGCACAACCTGAAGAGCAAAGCGCAGAAGATGAAATTGCTACCAAGTTGGATCTTGCGAAGGCCTATGTGGAATTAGGCGATAAAGACAGTGCTAAGATCATTCTGGATGAAGTTATGGCTAATGGAAATGATGAGCAGCGCAAACAAGCTGAAGATCTTCTTGGGTAGGTTTAGAGAGAAATCAATTTAATACTGAATTATTTCATTAGAAGTGCTCGTACATTAATACTTAAAGTAATTCAGCATAGTTATATTAATTATATCATTAGCGTGGCCAGTCCAGAATGAAGATTGCACTGGGAATTGAATATAATGGTTGTAATTATTATGGCTGGCAAAGGCAATCCATCTCTCCAACCATACAAGAATCTATAGAAACAGCCTTATCAACCATCGCAGATGAATTTATTAGAATACATTGCGCGGGCAGAACAGACACTGGTGTTCATGCGATTCAACAGGTTATTCACTTCGAAACATCATCCGTAAGAGATACGCATGCCTGGGTATTCGGGACAAATTCAATACTCCCAAAAGATATCGCGGTTACATGGGCATTAGAAATTGATGATGATTTTCATGCTAGATTTAGTGCAGAGCAAAGAACCTATCAATACTTGATTTTAAATCGACCTGCACGCCCAGCTATATTCAATGGTTTGGTTTCCTGGGAATGTAGACCACTTGATTTTTATAAAATGAAACAAGCCTCATCTTGCTTCATTGGAGAGCATGATTTTACTTCGTATAGAGCGGTTGCCTGTCAGGCAAATTCACCTATCAGAACGATACATACTCTTGAGATCGATAGACTGGAAGACTGGATAGTGATTACACTAACTGCGAATGCCTTTCTTCATCATATGGTCAGGAATATAGCAGGTGTATTAATGGCTATCGGCTCAGGTAAAAAAGAAGTAAATTGGGCGGCTGATGTATTAGCAGCGAAAGATAGAAGCTCTGGTGGAGTAACTGCACCACCTGATGGGTTATATCTGGTTAATATTCAGTATCCAGAACGATTTTCTATGCCTGAAGCAAAATCGGTCTTGGAGAAATTTGGAATTTGTCGTTAATGAATGAGTCTTATAGCAATTAAGAATTGAAAGAATTGAAAAAATGGAACACCTAAAACGCACGCGGGTGAAAATTTGCGGTATCACAAGCATTGAAGATGCAAATGCTGCTGCAGTAGCAGGAGCTGACGCAATTGGCCTTGTATTTTATGAAGCTAGTCCACGTTATGTTTCTATTAATCTAGCCAAACAAATTACTGACAATATATCGCCTTTGATTAATTGTGTTGGCCTGTTTGTAGATGCTGATGATGCTTATATAAATAAGGTAATAAAAGAAGTTGCGATTGATACACTCCAGTTTCATGGACAAGAAACGGAACAAGCTTGCGCTTTATTCAATAGGCCTTATATTAAAGCAGTTAGAATGAATGAAAGTATTTGTTTGCATGATGAAGTTGAAAAGTACTCCTCAGCCAAAGCCTTATTGCTTGACGCTTATGTAAAAGGGGTTCCTGGCGGCACTGGAAAAGCGTTTGACTGGAGTATTATCCCAAATAATTTGTCGAAGCCTATTATCCTTGCTGGTGGTCTGGATGGGAACAATGTGAAAAATGCGATATATCAGGTTCATCCTTATGCCGTAGATGTAAGCGGTGGCGTTGAGAAGAAAAAAGGGATAAAAGACCCTGTCAAAATTAAAAAATTTATTAGTGAGACTATGAATGCCTGAAGCCAATAAAAAAAGTGATAACTCAAATATCGAATCGTTAAAGTCTATGCCTGACAAGCGTGGCCACTTTGGACCTTATGGGGGGCGATTTGTCTCTGAAACATTAATGGGTCCATTAGAAGAGCTTGAGCAAGCATATAAAAAATATAAAAATGACCCTGATTTTATTGCCGAATATGAACATGATTTAAAACACTATGTGGGCCGACCCTCACCGCTATACCATGCGAAACGTTGGAGTGAGCAACTGGGTGGCGCGCAAATCTATTTGAAACGCGAAGATTTGAATCATACCGGTGCGCATAAGATAAATAATACCGTTGGCCAGGCATTATTAGCGAAATTGATGGGTAAGCGACGTGTTATTGCAGAGACTGGTGCTGGCCAGCATGGTGTTGCAACGGCCACAGTTGCTGCTCGCTATGGTATGGAATGTGTCGTTTATATGGGCGCTGAAGATATCCAAAGGCAAGCTATGAATGTCTTTCGCATGAAGCTCCTTGGAGCAACCGTTGTTTCTGTTGAAGCAGGTTCTAAAACATTAAAAGATGCTTTAAATGAAGCTATGCGGGATTGGGTAACTAATGTTGATGATACCTTTTATATCATTGGAACTGTTGCCGGGCCCCATCCGTATCCAGCTATGGTGAGGGATTTCAATGCGGTAGTGGGTCGCGAAGCGCGACAACAATGCCTAGATCAGGCAGGACGTCTCCCCGATGCCTTGGTGGCCTGTGTTGGTGGCGGTTCTAATGCGATTGGATTGTTTCATCATTTTCTAGATGATAAGGAAGTATCGATTTATGGTGTCGAGGCAGCTGGAGAAGGTATCGAGACTGGGCATCATGCCGCCCCTTTAAGTGCGGGAAAACCAGGCGTTTTACATGGTAACCGTACTTATTTAATGGAAGATGAATATGGACAAATAATTGAAACACACTGTATCTCAGCGGGTTTGGATTATCCGGGTGTCGGGCCGGAGCATGCTTGGTTAAAGGATACCGGTCGAGCTAATTATGTCTCTGTAACAGATATTGAAGCATTGCAGGCTTTTCATGATTTGACCCGCATCGAGGGTATTATCCCCGCTTTAGAATCTAGCCATGCATTGGCCTATACCACAAAAATTGCCCCCCAAATGGCTAAAGATGCGATAATTATTGCCAATTTATCAGGTCGTGGGGATAAAGATATGCACACGGTTGCGGCACATGAAGGGATTACACTCTAAACCGGGGATCATAGGTTATGAATAATCGTGAACGTTTGATGGATATAATGGCTGATCGAGAGCTGGATCGTTTGCAACTTGCTGAGTTACTAAAAGTTAAACGAGCCGACGTTGATAATTGGTTGTTATCACATGAGTCAAGAAATCATAAAGAAATACCAGATATGGCCATCGAGTTGCTTGAATTGAAACTTGGTTTAAAAGAGTAATCTAGAGATCTTGATTAGTTTCCCACTAACCCTTAATTTTCGTTTCCTATTTATCATTATCGAATTGACAAACTATGAGCAGAATTGAAGCGTGTTTTAGCGCACTTAAAAATAAGAACAAAAAAGCACTAATTCCATTTATTACTGCAGGCGATCCATCACTCGAGATGACTGTTGAATTAATGCATGTTTTGACAGAAGCGGGTGCAGATATTATTGAATTAGGCGTCCCTTTCTCAGACCCTATGGCCGATGGTCCGGTAATTCAACGTGCGAGTGAACGCGCATTGCTAAAAGGGACGAATACTGATGATGTGTTTAATATAGTTAAAGAATTTAGAGCCGAGGACGAATCCACCCCTATTATCTTAATGGGTTATTTGAACCCTATAGAGGTTATGGGGTATGAAACTTTTGTTGAAAAGGCAGCAAATGCAGGGGTTGATGGCCTGATTATTGTTGATTTGCCGCCCGAGGAATCTGCCGAATTTGGAGAGATTCTGAAACCGTTCGGTATAGATCAAATATTCCTTATTTCACCGACCACAAAAGGAAAACGCTTGGACAGGGTTTGTGAAGTCGCATCAGGCTTCCTGTATTATGTCTCTTTGAAGGGAGTAACCGGTAGTAATCAACTGGATGTTAAAGCTGTTGACGATAAACTAAATGAGATCCGTAGCAAAACTTCATTGCCTTTAGGTGTTGGCTTTGGAATTAAGAATGCGAAAATAGCAGAAGATGTTGGCAGGGTCAGTGACGCAATTGTTGTGGGAAGTGCCTTGGTTGAAAGGATTGCTGAACATGCCGGGGACGGTGAAAAAATGAAATTAGAAATATCATCATTTATGAGATCCTTGCGAACAGCACTAGATAATATTGGATAACAATTAAATATGAGCTGGTTTAAAAAAATATTACCTTCGCGAGATAAAACGAATGGGGCAACACGTCGTACTGTGCCAGAAGGTGTTTGGACAAAATGTCCGGAATGTAACGCGGTGTTATATCGTGCAGAACTCGACAGGAATAATGATGTATGTCCGAAATGCGATCATCATATGCGTATTAGCGCACGAGTACGTCTGGAAACATTTTTGGATAGTGATAATAGAGTTGAAATTGGTGCCGAGGTTAAACCAGTTGATATCTTGAAATTTCGTGACAATAAAAAGTACAAAGATAGACTCAACCAAGCACAAAAGAAAACGGGTGAGGATGATGCTCTGGTCGTTATGTCTGGAAAATTAAAAGGTTTGCCAGTTGTTGCCTGTGCATTTGAATTCAATTTTATGGGTGGTTCTATGGGTTCGGTTGTTGGTGAACGGTTTGTTCGTGCAGTTGAAACTGCAATAGAAATGAATGCATCATTAATCTGTTTTTCAACAAGTGGTGGTGCCAGAATGCAGGAAGCCCTGTTCTCATTAATGCAAATGGCTAAAACCTCTGCTGCTATAGCTCTCTTACGTAACAAAGGATTGCCATATATTTCAGTACTGACTGATCCCACAATGGGTGGTGTATCAGCAAGTTTGGCTACGCTTGGAGATATTAACATAGCTGAACCTAATGCTTTGATTGGTTTTGCTGGACCACGGGTTATTGAGCAAACTGTTAGAGAAACGCTACCTGAAGGCTTTCAGCGCAGTGAATTTTTACTCGAAAATGGCGATATTGATATGATTGTTGATCGTAGAGAATTACGCGATAGGATCAGCAAGCTGCTATCGATGCTAACCCATCAATCATTAGCTGGATGATTTGAATAATTTTCCGACACTCTTATGGCTAGTAAAATTAAATCAATTTCTAAGTCAGGAACACACCCTAATCAATTAAGATTTAATAGTCTTGATAAATGGTTAGAGTGGCAAGAAAGCCTGCATTTTACAGCGATTGAATTAGGTTTAGAGCGATGTCGTCGTGTTGCAAATAATATGGGCTTGCTCAAGCCAACCTATAACGTTATTAGTGTTGCAGGAACCAATGGCAAAGGATCTAGTATCACCATGTTGGATAAGATCCTACGTAATGCAGATTACAAAGTAGGTCGATATACATCGCCACATTTACTCCGTTATAACGAACGAATCTGTATCAATGGTGTTGAAGTTTCAGATTCTGAGCTGTGTGAATCATTTGATCGAATTGATCGGGCACGCGGTGAAATTTCATTAACGTATTTTGAGTTTGGAACGCTTACAGCATTGGACCTTTTTCGTCAGCATAATGTCGATTTGGCCATTCTTGAAGTCGGCTTAGGTGGTCGACTTGATGCGGTGAATGTACTTGATGCAGATGTCGCATTAATTACCAGTATCGATATAGATCACCAGCAATGGCTTGGCGATAACCGTGAGAGTATAGCTAGAGAAAAAGCAGGTATTTTTAGAAACAAGGCGCCTGCTATATGTTCTGATGCTAGTCCACCGCAGAGTTTACTCGATTGTGCCGATGCATTGGGCACGCCATTGAGTGTATTAGGGCGTGATTATAAATTGGCGATGGGACATGGTGATTGGTCATGGGAGACAGACAATGTTTCTTTGGAAGAATTACCTAGACCTATGCAATTTTGTGATTTTCAATTACAAAATGCAGCTGGTGTCTTAATGGTATTAGAAAAAATAAAGCATGATTACCCAGTGAGTCTTGAAAATATTAAGCAAGGGCTTGGTAGTTTTCGTCTCAACGGTCGCATGCAATTTATCCCCGGCAGGATACCGAAGATATTAGATGTGGCTCACAATAGCGAATCAGTTAGGGTGTTGGTAAAAAATATAAGCAAGATTCCGTGTTTAGGACAAACTCATTTGATCGTGGGGATGTTAAAAGATAAAGATCATCCAGAAGTATTCAAGGTATTAAAAAATATAGCTGATAGCTGGAATATTATTACGCTAACAGAAGAGCGTGGTAGTGACGCCAAATCATTAATTTCAGAACTTAGGACATTGGGTATCAGTGATAATGTAATTGAATATAAGAGTGTGGGCCATGCATTGGAAAAGCTTGATGAGCTATCGATGCCTGGTGACAGGATTGTCATTACTGGGTCTTTTCTAACAGTTGGGGCCGCGCTCGGGCATTTAAATCAGGGGCAAAGCTAGTTAAAATGCATCAACGCATAAAAGAACGATTGGTTGGTGCAGCAGTTCTAATTGTAATTGCCGTGATATTTATACCTATGTTTTTAACAGGTCCTATAGACGCCGATTCTATTACAAAGACCAATATTCCAGAGCGTCCGACTGATAAGTTTAATTCTAAGTTAATCCCGTTAAATAATCCGGTAACACCAGACACACCGATTAATATTGATGCTGCAGCCATAGTAGGACCATCTATTAATGAAGATGAAATAGACGCGTCGATAGTTAAGCCAAAAACTAAATCAGCTACTAAACCAGAATCAATTATTGCGGTAGCAGGTGATACTAAAGAATCGGCACCAAATAAAATTATAAAAGATAAACAAGTTGGTTTGACTGCATGGGTAGTACAGCTAGGTAGCTTTTCGAGTAAAGCCAATGCAGAGAAACTTAATTTAACACTTAGGAAGTCAGGGTTTCCAGCGTTCGTTGAACCTATAAAGCAAAATAATGAAGTAGCGTACCGAGTTAGAGTCGGCCCAGAATTATTGCGTGCTGATGCTGATGTGTTGCTAAAGAAAATTAAAGAAAATACGAAGCTAGACGGTATAGTATTGAACTATCCATAATTTTTAATTAACTTAAAAACAACAGATTTCAATAATGTCGACAGCCGATATAGTCATTCTTTGTTTAATTGCATTGCCCACCATCGTGGGTGTTTTTTATGGTTTTTTGAATATCTTATTTTCATTATTATCCTGGGCAGTATCATTAGGCCTTTCAACAAAACTAGTACCCTATTTTTCTCCGTTGCTGGAAAATTATGTCGATACGCCAATCTTAAGGATTGTTTTGGCGTTCATCGCATTGTTTATTTTAAGTTTACTTATAATGAGTGGTATAAGTTATTTCGTAGTAAAGTTGTTAGGTAGAACGGGTCTAACAGCAGCGGACAGGATTTTAGGATTGTTTTTTGGTATGGGATTAGGCGGACTAATTGTTACAGTTATAATTTTTATGGCTGGATTTACTGCTTTTCCACAAGAACCGTGGTGGGAAGAATCAAAGTTAGCAGCTCCGTTTGAACGTACAAGTGTATGGGGCGCACGTTTTTTACCAGAGTCAATAACCGAATATCATTCATATGAACAGGTAAATGAAAATGATTAATAAACTCATAAGAACAATACTATGTGCGGCATAATCGGCATCGTTGCCAAAAATCCGGTTAACCAGGCTATATATGATGGATTGACGGTTCTTCAACATCGTGGACAAGATGCTGCTGGTATGGTGACTTGTGATGAAAGTAAGTTATATCTAAGGAAGGATAATGGTCTTGTTAGGGATGTATTTCACACACGGCATATGCTCAATTTGAAAGGAAATATGGGTATTGGGCATGTGCGTTATCCGACTGCCGGCTGTTCGTCCTCAGCAGAAGCGCAACCCTTTTATGTAAATTCTCCTTACGGTATTACACTCGCGCATAATGGCAATTTAACTAATGCAGAGACTTTGAAAGAAGATCTTATGCGTGATGATCTACGTCATTTGAATACTAATTCCGATTCAGAAGTATTATTAAATATTCTTGCGCACCAATTAAATGCAATTGGCAAACCGCGTGATAGTCTGGATGCAAAAGATATCTTTCATGCAGTCAAACGATTGCACGAACGCTGTAAAGGTGGTTATGCTGCTGTAGCGATGATTACCGGTGTTGGCATACTAGGATTTCGTGATCCAAATGGTATTCGGCCGGTCTGCTTTGGAGAACGTAAGACGGATAGTGGAACGGAATTTATAATTGCGTCGGAAAGTGTGGCTATTAATGCTCTGGATTTCGAGCTTATACGTGACATTGAACCAGGCGAAGCCGTCTTTATTACATTGTCTGGTGAAATTCATACCTTTCAATGTTCAGATAAATCAAATTACAGTCCATGTATTTTTGAACATGTTTATTTAGCCAGACCTGACTCAATAATTGATGGTATTTCGGTCTATAAAGCGAGATTGAGGATGGGAGAAGAGCTAGCAAAAAAGATACTTCGGCTCTACCCAAAACACGATATAGACGTTGTTATTCCTATTCCCGACACTAGTCGAACGGCGGCGTTACCTTTAGCGACTAAATTAGACGTGAAATATCGAGAGGGTTTCGTAAAAAACCGATATATCCCAAGAACATTCATTATGCCAGGCCAAAGTATTCGTAAGAAGTCTGTACGACAAAAGTTAAATGCAATTGAGCTGGAGTTTAAAGGAAAAAATGTTCTGCTTGTCGATGACTCTATTGTAAGAGGGACTACTTCAAGAGAGATCGTGCAAATGGCAAGAGAGGCCGGTGCGAAACGTGTTTATATTGCATCGGCAGCGCCACCAGTACGCTATCCGAATGTTTATGGCATAGATATGCCTACGGCAGGTGAATTAATTGCTAATAATTGTTCCGTTGAAGAGGTTGCTGAAAAAATTGGTGCTGATTGGTTAGTCTATCAAGATATTGAAGATCTGATATCTTCTGCCCATCAAGGAAATAAAAAGATCACAGAATTCGATACGTCTTGTTTTACCGGTGAGTATGTTACCGGCGATGTAAGCACAGACTATCTCCAACATATTGAATCAATTAGGAACAATTATGCTAAGGAGAAGCAGGGTGTTGATGAGGGATTGACGGATTTAACCGAGAACCAATAAAAAAACCACGGCCTATTAGACATAGGACCGTGGAATAAGTAGGGGTATTTCTAAACTTGGATAATCGCGTATTTTATTAAATACGGGATTATAAAATTTTAAGCAGTCTTTGAAAAAGGAACGATAGTTGCTGCGTCTTCTACGCCTTTTTCAACCCATGCGCTCACTTCATCTTTTGATTCATTCATAATGTCTACAGTGTTTCTAGCAATACCTTGAACCTTTGCGCTTGTTTCGTTGATCAAAGCAGTTTGCTCACTGATAACTTCTTTATAGTCATTAGATTTACCAAGCATTTCCATTTGTGAAGTTACACATTCCATAGAAAGGTTAATAAACGCTTGTTGTTGGTCTGCAATCTGACCAGCAATTTTCAAGTTGATGTTGTAAAGTTCTTGTATCGCATCGTAATTTGATTTGCCTAATTTGTTCATGGTTTCAAAGATTTCGTTTGTCATTGCTATACTCCTAAAATGTAAGGTTGTTACGCATCACGTTGTGCAATGCAACAATTATTGCAATGCAGCATATTAGGATTTATAGGAGCTGTCAACAGAAAAGTATTAATAATTATAGCTGGATAAAAATCTATAAGTTATTGAAATTATGGATATAAAATATATTCTGATTAGGTTTCAGTAGATAAATATTTATTATTCTTTATCTTTTTTGTTTGTAGAAGGTGTATTTGTAGCAGTTTTAAAGAAGCTTTCCTGCATTGTTTTCCACATTTCTAGGTTTTGCTCTGTCAATTCAGACATTGCAGTAATCGGGTTGGTAGTCACTGCCGATTGTAATTTTTCTTGCAATTGCTTTTGCTGTGTCACGAAAAGATGAATACTTCTTTGTATGTAATCACCAGCAACAGATTGCACAGAGTCTCCATAAAATCTAATGATGTGTGACAGGGCTTCTGTTGTAAAAAGCGGTTCTCCATCATCTTCTTGTTCGGTAATAATTTGCAGTAGTATGGTTCTGGTCAAATCTTCTTCAGATTTAACATCTTTCACAATGAATTCTTTATTATTAAGTACCAGTTTTTTTATATCTTCCAGCGTGATGTACTTGCTTTCTTCCGTGTCATAAAGGCGGCGGTTTGGGTACTTTTTTATAATTCGTTTATCTTCCATTTATCTGTCCTGAATTTAATAGAAATTATGAAAACTGTACAAATTACTGAGTGTCAATCTAACTATTTTTAGCACTCTCACAAAAGCTAATTTTCTGTTTGTCTGTAACTAGATTCTAATATTGACGCACTATGTAGTGCGCCAAAGAAGGCTAAAAATAAAGTCGCTTTTTGCTTGCTGACTACATGATATGTCGTTAGCTGCTTATTTCATAGCCTCAATAGAGTAAAGGTAGATGTCATCCGCAGTCTACTTATTTTCTTTCTACCGCCAGAGCAACACCAAGCCCGCCACCTATGCACAGAGTTGCTAGACCCTTCTTAGCATCACTACGTTTCATTTCGTGAAGTAGTGTTACCAGGATTCGGCAACCTGAAGCGCCGATTGGATGACCTATTGATATGGCGCCACCGTTCACATTAACCTTTGCTGTGTCCCAACCAACATCACGATTTACTGATATTGCCTGAGCTGCGAATGCTTCATTGGCCTCTACGAGATCCAGATCTTCAACAGTCCAATTCGCTTTTTCAAGACAACGCTTACTTGCTGGAATAGGGCCTGTACCCATGATAGCTGGGTCAACACCAGCACTTGAGTATGCTGCTATGGTTGCTAAGGGTTCCAGACCAAGTTCTTTAGCCTTACTCTCAGACATAACTAAGACTGCTGCTGCGCCATCATTGAGGCCAGATGCGTTTGCAGCTGTTACAGTGCCTTCTTTATCAAAAGCAGGACGCATCTTTGCTAAACCCTCGGCAGTAACGCCGGCGCGAGGAAATTCATCTTTATTAAAGATAATAGGGTCACCTTTGCGCTGAGGAATTTCAATAGGAACAATCTCTTCATCAAACTTGCCAGCATTCATCGCTGCCTCAGCTTTTTGTTGAGAAGCCGCAGCAAATGCATCTTGCTCTTCCCGTGAAATTTCATATTTCTTTGCTATATTTTCGGCGGTGGTACCCATGTGATAGTTGTTAAATGCATCCCACAAACCATCAACGATCATGGAATCCTGCATCTTCCAGTCACCCATTTTTGTTCCATTCCTGGATTTAGGCAGGATATGTGGAGATAGGCTCATGCTCTCTTGACCGCCAGCAATAATGATATCTGCATCACCACACTTGATTGCTTGTGCTGCTAAATGAACGGTTTTAAGACCACTACCGCAAACTTTATTGATCGTCATACAAGGCACTGAATTTGGTAGGCCTGCTGCGATTGCAGATTGGCGCGCAGGGTTTTGACCAGTGCCAGCAGTTAATACTTGTCCAAAAATGACTTCATCAACTTGTTCGGGTTTAATCCCAGCGCGTTTGATGACGTCAGCTATAACTGTTGCTCCAAAAGTATGTGCAGGTAAATTTGATAGAGATCCCCCAAAATTTGCTACTGCTGTTCGAACTGCCGCTACTATGACAACGTTATCTGTCATGTCTGTTCCCTCCCCGTAAAAATGAAACGTATTTGTAGGATTCTCTGTTTTGTGCAACAACAGGAAACCCATGAATAATATGATGCGCTGCAATAAAGAACGCAAATCCTAGCAGAAATAGATGAGATCTGTCGAGTAGGCGTTGTTATCGATGTAATTTAAGCTATTTAATGCCGTTTTCCCTTGATGGGAACCAAGTCGAATTATGTGATTAAACAGCAAACAGGTTGGATTCTTTAATTAAGCCTATAGTTAGCAGCCTTATTAAGTACATCGACCTTTAATGAGTTTAAGTCGATGTACCAAGATATTTGTAATTCGCAGCTAGATCTTGCGAAAGAATATATCGTGACTAGATATGCAGACTTCTGTTATCAACAGCCAAAGCAGCTTCGTGCATTGCTTCAGATAAGGTTGGGTGAGCATGAATGGTTCTAGCCAGATCTTCGGTACTACCATCAAACTCCATAGTAACGACGGCTTCAGCGATTAATTCTGAGGCATTTGGACCAAAAATATGGATTCCTAAAACGCGATCTGTTTTTGCGTCGCCCAATATTTTGACAAAGCCATTTGTTTCGCCCATGGCTCTTGCACGACCAGCTGCCATGAAAGGAAAACTACCTGAGCGGTATTCGATCCCCTCTGCTTTCAATTGTTCTTCTGTTTTACCAACCCAGGCAATTTCTGGCCAGGTATAAATGACCCAAGGGATGGTTTCATAATTCATGTGGCCTGGTTTGCCAGCGATACGCTCGGCAATCGCAACGCCTTCTTCGGATGCTTTATGTGCCAGCATGGGACCTCTAACCACATCACCGATTGCGTAAACATTTTCCAGGTTAGTATTGCAATGATCATCAACCACGATGAAACCACGCTGATCGAGTTCTAGTCCGCATTCATCCGCGCCTAAGCCAGCAGTATTAGGTGTTCGACCCACGGCGACAATAAGTTTATCGACGGTGATTTGTTGCTTACCTTCGGCGTCAACATAATTAACAGACACTTCTCGATTATTACTTCCTGTTCCTGTTACCTTGGCACCGAGACGAATATCGAGGCCTTGACTACGCAATGATTTTTCAGCTTCTGTTGCAACCTGACGGTCTACCAAAGCGAGAAAATCTGGCAGGGCTTCTAAAATAGTTACTTCAGAACCCAATCGATTCCAGACACTACCCAATTCAAGTCCAATAACACCGGCACCTATAACACCAAGACGACGTGGCACCTCATTAAACTTAAGTGCACCAGTAGAATCGACAATCAATTTATCATCAACACTCGCAGGTGGAATTCTTGTTGGTACAGAACCTGTCGCGATGATGATATGGCTTGCTTCTACGATAGTTTTTTCATCGTGTGTTTCATGTTGTGGTGATATCTCAACTTCTTTATTGTTTAGTAGCTTTGCTTGTCCGCGTAACCAGTCAACTTTATTTTTTTTGAATAAACTACTAATACCTTGAGTCAGTATTTTTACAATCTTGGCTTTCCGCGCCACCATTTTATTAACATCCATGGATACACCTGTGGTGGTAATGCCATGATCGTTTGACTGGTGTTTCATGTGATGAAAATGATGCGAGGAATCGAGTAATGCCTTTGAAGGTATACAGCCCACATTTAGACAAGTACCGCCAAGAGCAGGTTTCCCTTCATCATTAATCCAACTTTCAACACAGGCTGTACTAAGCCCTAATTGAGCGCAGCGGATAGCTGTTACATAACCTCCAGGACCTGCACCAATAACAACAACATCATACTTTTTCATATTACGTAAGCCTTAAGTTTATATCACTAAAGTTGTAGTAGAAGACGAGCTGGATCTTCCAATTGTTGTTTTATGGATACCAGAAACTGAACAGCTTCACGACCATCAATGATTCGATGATCATATGACAGTGCAAGATTCATCACGGGACGTATAACAACTTCACCATTTTCTGCGACGGGGCGATCTTTAATTGCATGCATACCTAATATTGCACTTTGCGGCGGATTTATAATCGGAGTGGATAAGAGTGAGCCAAACGTACCACCATTAGTAATAGTGAAAGTACCTCCGGTCAAATCATCCATTGTTAATTTCCCGTCTCTGGCCTTTTCACCAAATGCTCTTATTCTAGTTTCAATATTCGCAAGCGATAAAGAATCAGCATCACGAACAATCGGTACTACTAGCCCTCTGGGAGAACTAACAGCAATACCAATGTCGAAATACCCATGGTAAATAATATTATCACCATCTACTGATGCGTTTATAACCGGGAATTTCTTTAATGCTTCTATTGCAGCACGAGTGAAGAAAGACATATAACCAAGTTTGGTGCCATGTGTTTTTTCGAATTCATCCTTATAACGATTACGGATGTCCATAACTGGTTGCATATTCACTTCGTTAAACGTCGTGAGAATGGCATTCTCTTGTTGCGCGCTCAATAGTCTTTCAGCGACACGTTTACGCAACCTTGTCATGGGTACTGTTTCTTCGGGTCTATCACCGGTACTACTCGTCAATACAGGCACAGCTACGGCTGGAGTATTTGTTGTGGCGGCTTTAGGTGCTACTTGTGCAACAGGAGTTGCCACAGTTTGTTTCGCTTCGGTCGTTTTTTGTGGGACATCAGCTTTTTCGATTGATGTTGCTGGGTTGCCCTCAATATGACGAAGTACGTCTTCTTTTGTAACTCTGTCGGTGTTGGTGGCAATTTTTGCGACATCTAGTTCGTGTTCTGCCACCATGTTGCGAACGGCAGGACTTAACTTTGGTAAGTCGCTTTCTGAAACTGCTGTTGTCTTTGTATCCATTTCTGGCAAAGATTGTTGAGTTGGCTCTGCCACGGATGCTGATGGCTTGGCACTGTCACCTTTAGCTTCGGTATCAATACGAGCAATAACTTCATCGCTGGCCACAGTTTCACCATCATCTCGTAATATTTCAGAAATAACACCATCATTTAAAGCAGCTACTTCTAGCGTTACTTTATCGGTTTCTATATCTATCAGGTTGTCGCCACGCTTTACCTGATCGCCGACACGTTTTTGCCAGCTTATCAGCGTTGCTTCCGCGACTGATTCCGCTAAGACAGGTACTTTGATATCAACTAACACAATCTTCTCCTCGGGTTATCTACGCAATACTGCGTTAACTTGTTTATGTGTTGTTACTTCAAGCTTATCAATTTGCAAAGCATCAGAAATTAACTCTTTTTGTTGAGCAAGATGGATAGGCATTAAACCGGTAGCCGGTGACGCTGAATAGAACCGACCTGCATAACCAAAAGTATGCTGATCTTTTAAGCAACCAATCATTGTTCCTCGAGATTGCATATAGTACCAACTTCCCTGGTTCTTAGGTTCTTCTTGTACCCACACGACTTCTTTCAAATTTTTATATTGACTAATCAGCTCTCTTACCTCTTCTCTCGGGAATGGGTAAAGTTGTTCTATACGAGCAATAGCAATATTTTTAATTTCACTTTCACGACGTTGTTCAAGTAAATCAAAGTAAACCTTACCACTACACATAAGTAAACGTGTGACCTGATCTTTGTCCAATTCATCAATTTCATCGATTACTGTTTGAAATTTACCAGTAACCAAATCATCTACGGGTGAAGTGGATAATTTTCTTCGCAACAAGCTCTTCGGGCTCATTACGATTAATGGCTTAAGATGAGCGCGTAGCATTTGTCTTCGTAGCATATGAAACATTTGTGCCGGCGTACTTGGGAAACATACCTGCATGTTTTGTTCAGCACAGAGTTGTAGATAGCGTTCAAGTCGAGCCGATGAATGTTCCGGTCCTTGACCATCATAACTATGTGGCAAGAATACAGTTAAGCCGCAAAGTCGTTCCCATTTAGCCTCACTGGAACTAATAAACTGATCGAATACTACCTGGGCACCATTGGCAAAATCACCAAACTGAGCCTCCCACAAAACCAGAGCATTCGGTTCTGCACTGGCGTAGCCAAGTTCATATGCAAGTACAGCTTCTTCTGATAGCGTTGAATTAATAACGAGAAAGTTGGGTTGACCATCTTTTATATGCTGTAGTGGTATATGAGTCCGACCATCTTTCATGTTATGGACAATGGCATGACGATGGAAGAATGTACCACGACCACTATCTTGTCCTGATATACGGATAGGGTAGCCGTCATCAATTAATGCTGCATAGGCCATGGTTTCTGCAAAACCCCAATCCATGAGCATTTCGCCAGCCCCCATTTTTTTACGTGAGGCCATTATTTTGTCAACCGCGGGACTTAATTCGAAATCAGCTGGTATGTTGGTAATCGATGCAGTTAATTTTTCAACAGCATCTTTTGTGATAGTCGTATCAGCCGGGTCAGTCCAGTTTGTTCCAATAAAGCGGGTAAAGTTAAGCAGGTATTTTGGATTAGCATGTTCAGTATAAGTCCCCGCTACGCCTTGGTTGCTTTCTAGTGAGTCAATGTATTCTTTGGCGATAGCGTCGGCATCTTGCTGGGTTACGACACCCTCTGCTATTAATTTATCTGTGTGTAATTTACGAACACCAGGATGTTTCTGGACCTGTTTATACATGATCGGTTGGGTCGACATAGGTTCATCAGCTTCACTGTGACCATGCTTACGGTAACAGACCATATCAACAACAACGTCTTTATTAAATTCCATCCTGTAATCAAGTGCGAGTTTGGTGACAAATACGACAGCCTCCGGATCATCAGCATTCACATGAAAAATGGGTGCCTGAACCATCTTTGCGACATCAGTGCAATACAATGATGATCGTGAATCAAGCGGGTCACTGGTGGTAAAGCCAATTTGATTGTTAATAATAATATGCAGAGTGCCACCCGTGGCATAACCACGTGTTTGTGACAGGTTAAGCGTCTCCATGATCACGCCTTGACCGGCAAAGGCAGCATCACCATGAATCAATATAGGTAACACTTGATTGTGAAGATGGTCTTTGCGTCTATCTTGCCGTGCTCTGACTGAACCTTCAACCACAGGGTTTATGATCTCCAGGTGCGAAGGATTAAATGATAATGTTAAGTGGACACTGCCACCGGGTGTGCTGATGTCAGAGGAGTAACCCATGTGATATTTCACATCGCCTGAGCCCTTGATTGACTCTAGCGTCTTGCCTTCAAATTCATCAAACAATTCACTCGGTTTTTTACCAATAGCATTGACCAACACATTCAGTCGGCCACGATGTGCCATACCAATAACCATTTCTTTTACATCTTGTGCACCACCGGATTGAATGATTTCATCCAGTAATGGGATGAGCGATTCGCCACCTTCCAGAGAGAATCGTTTCTGGCCAACATATTTGGTATGTAAATATTCTTCTAATGCATTCGCGTCAATCACGCGATCCAGGATGCGTATGCGTTGTTCCTTATCGAAACTAGGAGTAGCAAGCGGCTCTTCGAGGCGTTTTTGTATCCAACGTTTTTGTTCGGTTTCATTGATGTGCATGTATTCCGCACCAATTGATTTACAATACGTTGTTTTAATAATATGGATTATTTCACGTAGTGTGGTTTCATCAGCTGCGAACAGCGAGCCTGTATTAAAAGTCTTGTCCATGTCTTCATCAGTGAGACCATGGAAAGCAGGGTCAAGCTCGGGGATATCAGGGCGTTGGTATTGTTTTAGCGGATCAAGATCGCTTTGACGATGACCATTAAAACGATGGGCATTGATTAATTGTAAAACAGCAGTTTGTTTTTGGTGAGATTCAACCTCGGCTGTTGGTGTCTGCGTTTGTATGTCATGACGAGGCTGTAATGCACTATTGGCATAAGCTTGTTGTATTGAACTATGGGCAACATCTTTGCCTGTCGTGCCATTTTGTAGGGAATCAAAGTAAATACGCCATTCCGGCTCGACGCTTTCAGGGTTGCTCAGGTAAGCCTCGTATAAATCCTCTACAAACCAGGCATTGCCACTGTATAAGCACGAGGGTATCGTGTTTTTCATCATCTATTCCTTAAAATTTTTATTATATTTCACTCTGGATCAGAGTGATGTTTATGCAAAAAAACATGAAAAATCGAGCGCTCTATATCAATTCGTATAATTAAAATAGATATCACGCCTAACTATAAGATTTCCTGAATATAATTCCTATAATTTTAGACTACTTTATTAATAAATTAGCATAATATTTATGCACAAATCGAGCCGCAATATTACAACTGATCTTGCTGCAATGCCATAAACGCCTGTATGCTTACGCAAATTTTTAAATCAACACTACGAATAATAAGACATAGTAAGGGAGAAGTTTAATGGCTGATACGGTCACTATCACTGATAATCGCACTGGAAAACAGGTTGAATGTCCCATCTTGACCGGAGTCTATGGTGCGCCAGTAATTGATACGAAAACGCTCTATAAAGAACTTGAGGTGTTCACTTTTGATCCGGGTTTTACGACAACTGCGGCATGTAAAAGCGCGATTACATATCTGGATGGAGAAAAAGGTATCCTGCTTCATCGGGGTTATTCAATTGAAGAACTTGCTAAGAACAGTTCTTATCTCGAGGTATGTTATTTATTGCTTTATGGTGAGCTTCCAACAGAAGACCAATTTGATACTTTCCGTGGGCATTTGAATAAACGCAATATGGTGCACGAGCATCTAGAACGTTTTTACACGGGTTATCTCTATGATGCACATCCCATGTCCATGTTGATTGGTGTGACAGGTGCATTGTCATCGTATTATCACGAAGCAATGGATATACATGATCCTTTGGATCGTGAATTAACCGCAATTCGTGTTATTGCAAAGATGCCAATCTTAGCGGCGCATTGCTACAAGCACTCTGTAGGTCATCCTTTTGTCTATTCCAGAGATGATCTAGGTTATGTCGAGAACTTCTTGAACATGATGTTTTCAGTACCTATGCGTGAATACACTCCGAATCCTACAGCTGTTAAGGCACTTAATTTAATGCTGATTTTGCATGCAGACCATGAGCAAAATGCATCAACCTCGACCGTGCGCCTGGCAGGCAGTGCCGAAGCAAACCCTTTTGCTTGTATCGCTGCTGGTATTGTTACGCTTTGGGGAAGTGCTCATGGTGGTGCAAACGAAGCAGTTCTTAAGATGTTGGCAGAAATTGGTACTGCAGACAATATTCCAAAATTTATCGCACGAGCCAAAGACAAAGACGATAATTTCAAATTAATGGGCTTTGGTCATCGGGTTTATAAAAACCATGATCCACGTGCGACGATTATTCGTCAGGTTTGCCATGATCTACTAGAAGAAATAGATACTGTTGATCAACCCACTTTTGAAATTGCAATGGCGCTTGAAGAAATCGCTTTAAAAGACGAGTATTTTATCGAACGTAAACTTTATCCTAACGTTGATTTTTATTCAGGCATTATCTTGAAGGCTCTCGGTATTCCGACATCTATGTATACCGTCATGTTTGCATTGGCGCGATCAGTAGGCTGGATTGCACAATGGTTGGAAATGATGGAAGACCCTGATTTCAAGATTGGACGTCCGCGCCAACTGTATGTCGGTAAAGAAAAACGCGATTACGTACCTATAAACAAACGTAAATAAGCAATCAAATTAAATAAATAAAAGATTCAAAGGAGAATTAAGAGAATGAAACCCCCTGTTCGTGTTGCAGTCACAGGTGCTGCTGGTCAAATTGGCTATTCCTTGTTGTTTCGCATCGCTTCCGGGCAAATGCTCGGTCCGGATCAACCTGTTATCTTGCAACTATTAGAAGTCACACCGGCCATGAAAGCATTAGAAGGCGTAGTGATGGAAATTGACGATTGTGCATTTCCTCTCTCAGCTGGTTTTGTTTTGGCAGATGATGCTAACACTGCATTTAAAGATGTTGATTATGCGTTATTGGTGGGTGCAAAACCTCGTGGGCCTGGTATGGAACGAAGTGATTTGCTGGAAGCGAACGGTGGTATCTTCAAGGTTCAGGGGCAAGCATTAAATGCTAATGCCAGTCGTGATGTAAAAGTATTAGTCGTTGGTAACCCAGCTAACACTAACGCACACACTGCAAAGCTTAGTGCGCCGGATTTAAATCCGCGTAATTTTACGGCAATGACTCGCCTTGACCATAATCGTGCACTGGCACAGCTTGCTGCGCAGACAGAATCACAAGTGAGTGATATTAAAAAAATGACGATTTGGGGTAATCATTCGACGACGCAATATCCTGATATTTCTAATGCAACAGTCGCAGGAAAAGCAGCTAAGGACATGGTCGATTTTGATTGGTACAAAGATCAATATATTCCTCGTGTCGCAAAACGTGGTGCAGAGATCATTGAGGCCAGAGGCGCATCTAGTGCCGCATCAGCAGCGAACGGTGCAGTAGATCATATTCGCGACTGGGCTTTAGGAACAGCAGATGGTGATTGGGTCAGCATGGGTGTTCCAAGTGATGGTAGTTATGGTATTCCAGAAGGTTTGGTTTATTCGTTTCCTGTAACTTGTAAAGATGGTGACTATTCAATCGTTCAAGGTTTAGAAATTAACGAATTTAGTCAGTCAATGATGAATGCCACACAAAAAGAATTAGAAGAAGAAAGAGATGCAGTAGCAAAGATTCTTTAAGTTTAAAGTTATAAAAATATAAAGCCCTTATCTAGAAATAGTTAAGGGCTTTTTTATTCGGCAAGCCTTAACAGCGTATGATTAATAAATCTGCTTCTAGCTAGGATTGGACGTGAACGTTTGAACTCAGTTGCTCGGCAACGCAGAGTGTAGCGAAACTGCGTGTTGACTGGTCGGTTGCAATGATTTGTTATGTGTTTTTATGTATGTGCAATTGGCTTATCAGTAAACAAATAATCCTTAAGTTCTTTATCAAATCTAGGGTCTTTTCTTCTAATCCACTCAAGAACCATCGCCGCATGTTCTTTTTCTTCGTCTCTATTATGTGCAAGTATTGCTTTTAATTCTTTATCTTTACATGCATCAACTCTTTGGTTGTACCAATCAACCGCCTCAAGTTCTTCCATCAGCGATGTAATTGCTCTATGCATATCTCTTGTTTCATTTGTAAGTTCATCTATTGGTTCGTGATAGCCTTCATTTGACATAATTAATCCTCGATTTAATATTTTTAGCGCATAACAGTATCTTAGTGAGCCGAATGTCAGATAATATTATATAGGAAGTATGAAACTGACGTAGTGAAGCATCCTTTTGCTGTTTTCAATCATAAAGCAGTCATAAAAAAGATGCGCAACTATCACTTCGGGTCGCTAGCAGTTTAAATCATGCCCTTAAACTAATAACAGGCCAGTTTTGATTTTCTGCTTCTGCTATTAATGTGTCATCTGCATCCACAGCAATGGCATGATTAACTTCTTTTAAAAGTGGGATGTCATTGTGTGAATCGCTATAAAACCAGGATTCTTCAAGTTTTTGTTCCTGATTATCTAACCAATCATTTAATCGAATCACTTTACCTTCACCATAAGAAGGTGTGCCAGAAACTTTTCCGGTATATTGGCCATTAATTTCTTCCGGTTCGCAGGCAATTAAATTATCAATTTTAAATTCATTGGCAATCGGCTCAGTGATGAATCGATTGGTTGCTGTGATAATTAATAATTCATGCCCTTTCTGGCGATGATCATCTATTAGTGCTATTGCTTGAGGTAGCATGATCGGTTTGATTTTTGTTTCAATATAATTTTTTCGCCACGCTTCTAATTGCGCTCGGTCATTGTCGGCCAACACTTTTAACTGAAACTCGAGAAAGGCATAGATGTTCATCGTTCCAGCGACATATTCTTCGTAAAATTTTTCATGCCCGGCCTGATAAGCTGCAGAATCGACGTAGCCTTGCTCAGTCAGGAATTCTCCCCACAGGCAGTCGCTGTCACCAGCAATTAAGGTGTTATCCAAATCAAATAGAGCGAGTTTCATAATTAAGGGTCAATACCGTCAGAATTCGAAGGTGGCTAGTGTAGGAGTTATTATAAATAAGGCAAATATTTCCATAGGGTTTGCTTGTTTTGTTCTATTATTGGAAAATCGACTGATATTAATAGCGGTGAATGACGAGTGATTGATTCAGAAGGTTTCAGGGCCAATGTAGGCATCATACTGACAAATGACGAAGGGCGGGTCTTTTGGGCTCGTCGACTGGGTATGGATGCGTGGCAATTTCCTCAAGGCGGTATCAAAAAAGACGAATCACCCGAATTAGCCATGTATCGTGAATTGAAGGAAGAAACAGGCTTAGACGAAGAACATGTCGAGATAATGGGCTCTACGGATGATTGGCTGAAGTATTGGCTGCCGAAGCGATTTATTCGTCACAATACTTACCCTTTATGCATCGGTCAGAAACAAATCTGGTATTTACTCAGGCTCGTTGCAGATGAAAGTTACGTAAATCTTACCCATTCTGATGAACCAGAATTCGATATATGGAAATGGGTCGATCTATGGGACCCCATTGATGAAGTCGTTTCTTTCAAACGCAATGTTTATGAGCAGGCCATCAGGCAATTTGCCCCCTTTATATCAGCAGGTTTTGGGCGGAGATTGTAAATCAGGGCTATTGTTGGCTTTGCATTGCCTTATACCGCATTACATTCGACAACAATTTATTTGCAGATTTATTGCTGATACTACTGACAAAGCGTCTCATTGCTTCTGGAGCATAGTTCCCTGTTAGTAGAAATTCATAGAGACTTTCCAGATGTTTGGCGCATTCTTTCATAGCATGGTCAGCGATAACTCGGGTATCTGTTTGTGACTGAAGCTGACTGATCGCGAATTCATTCAAACATTCATTATATTCGGCTGACGATTCACTGACCTTTTGATATTCTTCCTGAGTCATTTGCCCGGACGTCTTATATTCCGCATGAACATTCAGGCTCAAAAGAGCTAACAACGAAGCTAGGTAAAGACAGAGTTTAGGATGCATCATATTTCCTCATAAAAATTTATTTCATACATAAGAACAACAATAACATGAAAGATTCAATTTCCCATACTCCTGACTTATTAACGCCGGCCTATGTCTATGATCAAGAGAGTATTGTTAACGTGCTTGATAAACTTGTTAACTTGAAAGAAAAAACTGCTTGTTTGCCTTTATATTCGATCAAATCTGCAAGCATGGTTGGATTGCTTGAGGTCATTAAACCTTATATGTCGGGTTTTTCCTGTAGTTCATTATTTGAAGCGCAACTCGCGGCAGAAGTGCTTGATGAGGGGCAGACGATACATATCACAACACCAGGTTATCGACAGGATCAGTGGGATAATATTATTCAGCTATGTGATTTTGTTACCTTAAACTCAACAAACCAATGGAAAAGTGTTGCAAAAAAAGTTGGATCAGGTGCAAGTTGTGGTATTCGTATTAATCCCGAATTATCGTTTGTTAATGACGAGAGGTACGATCCTTGTCGTCCAGATTCAAAATTGGGTATGACATTTGAGCAACTCGCTATAGAAAATTCAAAACAAGAATTGAATTGGGAACATATAGAGGGTGTGCATATACATAATAATTGCGAATCTACACACTATGAAGAATTAAAACAGAGTGTGGAAAAAGTCATGTCAGGTCTTTCAGGATTTAATACAAAATTAAAATGGATTAATCTGGGTGGCGGCTATCTATTGAATGATAAAACGGATCTAACTCCAATAGAAGACACTATTAAATGGCTGCAAGATGAGTTTAATGTTGATGTTTATATCGAACCAGGTAAGGCAATTACTGCCGGAGCAGGTTATTTAGTTTCTACTGTTATTGATCTTATAGAAAGTAAAAATAAAATAATTGCCGTTCTTGATACAACAATAAATCATTTGCCGGAAGTATTTGAATATCAATATCAGCCTAAAGTAATGGCTACATCAGATAACGGTAAGTATGAATATCGTTTAGTGGGTTGTAGTTGTTTAAGTGGTGATTTATTTGGTGATTACTATTTTGATAAACAAATTGAAATAGGTAGCCGCGTTGTATTTGGAAATATTGGTGCTTATATGCAGGTCAAAGCAAATATGTTTAATGGTATTAATTTACCAGCAACTTACTTATTGGGTAAAGAAGAAAATTTAGAATTGATTAAGCAAAATGATTATGAATCATTTCGTAATCGGGTATAACAAATAAAATTGATCACTAATTATCTTTAATTAGTACTGGAAGAATTGTCGTAAAGTATTGCCGAGTTACGGTAATATGTCGCGAAACGGACCGTCTATATTTGCATCATCAATTTGGGACTTTTAAATATTCAATGTTGTCTGCTATTAAAGTACTCTTTTTAGCCTTTTTTGAAATCTGTCGCTTGAATAAGGGGCCTCAGGACATACCTGCATCCAAGAATTTATTAACACTTTGTCTAGTCGGATATGGTTTATTGTCGGTTCAGCTAGCGGCATTGTCTCAGCCAATCGAAAAAGCCGTTTTCGCAGGTGTTATGGAAGTCGCTTTGATAATCATCTTCTCTCTAGCCTTATTACAAATAAGGGGAAAATCAGAACGTTGGGTGCAGATGGTCACAGCTTTGGCCGGCACCGGGATTATTATTAGTATTTTAGCGCTACCGCTATACCTTTTTATTGGTATCGGTGGGGAAGAGGCGATGGCCTCTAGCGGAGTGCATGCCCTGGGTTTGTTGTTTTTGGCCGTATTAGCATGTTGGAATATCACCATAATGGGGCATATTCTTAGACATGCCCTCGATATTAATATGTTCTCAGCAATTATATTGGCTATTTCTTATATCTGGGTCATCTTTAGTTTTACTGCGGCTATCATGCCAATGGATGTGGCTTAATGCATATTCACATTTTAGGTATCTGTGGCACATTCATGGGAGGCGTGGCACAAATCGCACGCTCCTTAGGGCATCAGGTCACTGGGTCTGACCAGAATGTCTATCCACCAATGAGTGATCAACTCACTGCTTTGGGTGTTGAGCTCATGAATGGCTATGAACCAGAGCACCTTAAGCCAACACCAGACTTGGTCATTGTCGGTAATACAATCTCACGAGGTAATCGTGCTCTTGAGAGCGTGTTGAATAGGCAGCTCCCATATGTCTCTGGGCCTGAATGGTTATATCAAGAAGTATTAAAGGATAAACATGTACTCGCCGTATCGGGTACGCATGGTAAAACAACAACAACAACGATATTAAGCTGGATCCTGGAATATGCCAAACTAAACCCCGGGTTTTTGATTGGTGGTGTTGCAGAAAACTTTGGATTATCAGCACGTTATACAGATTCTGACTATTTTGTTATTGAGGCAGACGAGTATGACACGGCATTCCATGATAAACGCTCTAAATTTATACATTACCATCCAAAAACCTTGATAATAAATAACATCGAGTTTGATCATGCTGATATATTTCACGATATTGCAGCTATAAGACGCGAATTCCATCATTTGTTACGTACTATCCCGCAACAAGGCAAGATTATTGTTCCTCAAGATGATATGGAAGTCACAAAGGTTTTAGAGATGGGCTGTTGGACACCAACTGAAACAATACTTGGTTCTAATTCAGAGTGGTCACTTACTGATGCAGATAAGGATTACCGAAATTTTTCAGTATTTAGGAAGAATAAGTTTGTGGGAAAAGTTTCCTGGTCATTAATTGGTGAACACAATGCTAATAACGGACTAGCAGCCATTATCGCTGCTCATGATATTGGTGTTCCGATAGATAAGGCATGCAATGCTTTATCTGAATTTAAATCGGTTAAACGTCGTTTAGAGTGTATTTTCGACGCTAAGGGAATTAAGGTCTATGATGATTTTGCACATCATCCCACTGCCATCGCAAAGACACTGGAGGCACTGCGTCAGCATGCGGGAAACGGGCGGCTCATTGCCGTAATGGAACCTCGTTCTAACACGATGCGCATGGGGGTTCATGCAGAGACTTTATCAAATGCCTTTGTTGACGCTGATCAAATAATGCTTTTCCAGGCCGATAATGTCGATTGGGACATTGCGGCATATATGAGTGATCTCGGTGAACGTTGCCAAGTATTTACCGACATTGAAGAAATTATTAGCCTGATAAGTAAGGACCATCAGCAGGGTGATCATATTGTCATCATGAGTAATGGCGCTTTCGGTGGACTCCACGAAAAATTAATCGATGCCCTGAATTGATCATGAAGATTCCTCTATTTCCACTGAATATAGTTCTATTCCCACAAGGAGAATTGCAATTACGTCTATTTGAGCCACGATACCTTGATATGGTAAGTGAATGCTTACGCTCAGACAGTGGCTTTGGTATTTGTTTAATACGTGAGGGAGAAGCAGCAGAGGGGCTGACTGATTTTTTCGCGATGGGCACTTATGTCAAAATTAGTGATTGGGATCAGATGGATGATGGCTTGCTTGGAATTAAAGTGATCGGTGAACGCCGTTTCAAGGTTGAGAGCTATGATGTGCAAAAAGATAATTTATGTATAGGGGATGTCACTTTATTGGATGAAGATGATGAGCTTCTACCGGTCACATATCAGAATTTTTCTGAATTACTTAAGGAGATAGCCAATCGCTATGAATTGCCACTGCTGGACGTGCCAGAACGGTTTGAAGAAGCGGCTTGGGTCAGTGATCGATTGGCAGAGTTATTACCGTTTGAGATAAGTGCCAAGCAATCGTTACTGGAAATGGATAATGCACTTCATCGATTCGATTATATGCAAGCGCTATTAGAAAAAATTGATTCAGGAGCATATTTACAAAGCTGAAAAATCTAATTGATAAAGCTGAATGAGGCCGGCTCTGCTATGATTGGATTTTTCAATACACCAATCTTTTCAATTTCAATCTTGACCTCATCACCCGGTCTCATATAACCACGCGGTTTCATCTTAACTCCAACACCACTGCCAGTTCCGGTCGCAATAATGTCTCCCGGCTCCAATGTCATCACTTGAGATAGGTATTCAACCAGATAATAGCAATCAAAAACCATATTTTCGGTATTGAAATTCTGACGTAGTTCTTCATTTACCCAGGTCTTGATAGACAGTATATGTGGGTCACCTACTTCATCGCTGGTAACTAACCAAGGACCTACCGGGCCATGCGTGTCAAAAGACTTCCCCAAGGTCCATGTATGAGAACGCATCTGCCAGTCACGAACGCTGACATCATTAACGATGGTATAGGCCGCAATAACGGAAGCTGCTTGCTCGCGACTGATATGACGACAACGTTTGCCGATGACAATACCAAGTTCACCTTCATAATCGAGTTTTTCAGATACTCGAGGTCTATGGATGGCATCGCCCGGTCCAATGACACAGCTATTTTGTTTATTAAAAAAAGTAGGGTATTCGGGTTTATCTAACCCGGTCTCTTCGATGTGATCAGCGTAATTCAGACTAACACCAAAGAACTTATTCGGTTTTGCTATGGGTGTAAGGAGTTGTACATCGTCTAGAGATATATAATTTGATGGTGTGTTTATTTTATTGCTTAGATCCAATAAAGCTGTATCCCCAGCTTCTAGAAAGCGCATCAGGCCATTTTTACCATTATAGTGAGATGCCGCAGGGCAGAGGCCTTCATTCGTTATGGCACCTATTGAAATTGTGTTGTTGAATTTATATGAGGCTAATTTCATGAGTCATTTTATGCGAATAATAAAATACTATTATCGCAGTAAACTGGAATTTATTTCTAATAATATGATGTGTATATTGAGAGAGTGTTTTTACAGGTGCGTACCGAGAGTAAATCAAATAGAATTATCTTTTAAAAATTTGAATGCATCATACTGCTATGATTCAAAGATTATTCAATAATAAAAATCAAACTGGCTTATTAGCATTAGCACCTTTATTTTTGGTTGTGAGCTCGTTAAATGATGCAATTAGTATAGGATTGATCTCATTATTTCTGATTGTAATTCTAACGTCGACATTATATTTCATAAGTAGTTTTATCCCATCACATCAAAAGCTCGTCAGCGTTCTGATTGTCAGCGTCACTGTAACTTTAGTAGCAAGAATGTTACTAAATTCAGAAATTTATTTTGTTGCAGATAAGATAGGTTTGTTTTTACCATTATTAGTAATTAATAGTTTGGTTATCTCTCTTGGCGAAGAGGTTTTTTCTAAGCCGGATTATAAATCTACGATGATTTATGTTTCTGGTGTCGTAATAGCAGTTTTAATTTTCTTTATTATTTTTGGTTTCCTGAAAGGATTGTTTGATATGTTTTCGATTATCGACTCACCTGCAGGTAGCTTTATTTTATTGGGCTTGTTATTTGCGACAATTAACTTGCTTAAAAGTAATCAAGTTACTGACTAATTGAAGAGTGAAAAGCCTTGAATAAAGAAAAACGAACACGCATATTCAGCATATTACGAGAACAAAACCCTTCCCCTACAACAGAGTTGGTTTATCAAACGCCATTTGAGTTATTGATTGCCGTTATTCTTTCAGCGCAAGCGACAGATGTTGGTGTCAATAAAGCTACTAATAAATTATATGCGGTTGCCAATACCCCCGAGGCAATTTATGCATTGGGTTTAATAAAACTTAAAACTTATATCAAGACTATTGGCCTTTATAACAATAAGGCAACAAATATTATTGAGACTTGCCGGGTTCTTGTAGGTAAATTTAATAGTGAAGTCCCACGAGATCGAGAATCATTAGAGAGCTTGCCTGGGGTGGGGCGCAAGACAGCAAATGTCATTTTAAATACCGCCTTTGGTGAACCGACTATTGCCGTTGATACACATATTTTCCGGGTATCAAACCGTACGGGTATCGCGCCGGGAAAAAACGTAAATCAAGTTGAGCAGCGTTTATTAAAGTTTATCCCCGATGAATTTAAACAAGATGCACATCATTGGCTAATATTGCATGGGCGTTATACCTGTATCGCACGCAGCCCGAGATGCGGAAGTTGTGTGATATTTGACGAATGTGAGTGGAAAGAACGCGAAAAGCATGCAGAACATTGATAAACAAGCGTAAAATACCAAGAGATAACGATTTCCTTAATATTATTAATAACTGAAAATATGTTTGTTCAAGATCGAGATGAGGCACGTAGTTACTTTTATCAGGTATGGAGTAAGCAAAAAAACAAGCTTCCATTAGAACCGATAGAGGCAATTATTTCGGATGTGATTATGGAGCATCCTGAATACCATCATTATCTTGAAGTGGAAGAATCTTCAAAGGAAAATGATTTTAGTCCCGAACAAAATGAAACGAATCCTTTTTTACATATGGGGATGCATATAGCATTAAAAGAACAAGTAAGTTCTAACAGGCCGACAGGCATTAATGATGCTTATAAAAAAATAATGACTAAATCCAGTTCTACTCATGATGCAGAGCATAAAATGATGGAGTGTCTTGGACGTATCTTATGGGAAGCGCAACGCAATAATGCCTTACCAAATGATGATGACTATTTAGAATGCTTGAATAAGGCTAGCTGATGTTAAAACGCAACGTATATAGTTTATTTGAAAAACGTGAATCACATTCGCTTGAAGAACAACTCGCGTTATTAGCCGAAATCTCTCAAGGCTTCTCAAGTACATTAGATATTTCGCAGACTTTAAATAATGCAATTGAGCAATTCATGGAATATATGAATGCTGAAGCAGCATCAATATTTTTACTAGAAACTGATACTAATGAACTGGTATGCGTTGAATGTGCGGGACCAGTTGATATTACCGGTTTAAGGCTATCTTCAACACAAGGTATTGTTGGGAAGGCAGTAAAGACACGTAGTAGTCAGATGATTCGTGATGTGCAAAGCGATCCTGATTTTTCGAAGAACGTTGATATGGGTTCTGGTTTCCGGACACGTTCGATTCTTTGTGTGCCATTAATCGTTAGCAACGAATGTATTGGTGCGCTGGAATTATTGAATAAGAAGAATGACGATTTATTTGGCGATCAAGACAAGCACCTTTCTATGGCATTAGCTTCTTATGCAGCCTTAGCTATTAATAATGCCCGCATGGCAGATGCCTTGGTTGAACAAGAACGTATGCGCAAAGAGCTTGAATTGGCAAGAGAAATACAACTCGATCTTTTGCCTAACATATCAGATATTATTAATTTTCCAGTTAATGGTATGAATGTCCCCGCATTAGAAGTGTCAGGGGATTTTTATGACTTCTTTATGCGTGACGATGGTTTAATCTATTTTAATTTGGCAGATGTGTCTGGAAAAGGAATGAACGCCGCTATGTTAATGGCAAAGGCCAGTAGCTTATTGCACCACCTTGCAAAAAATATCGATGATCCTGGTGAATTATTAAGCAGAGTTAATGATGAGATCTGTGAAACAGTATCTCATGGAATGTTTGTTACGATTGTTTCAGGCTTTATTGATACTAATACATGTACGATTACATATTCTAATGCAGGCCATCAACCGCCATTGTTTCATCACTGTTCTGGTAAGTTTGAGGAAATAGAAGCGGGAGCTCCACCGATTGGTATTTTGCCAGGCACTGAATTTCCTGTTTCAACCATTAAGCTTGATGGTGGATCAGTTTATATTTTTACAGATGGTGTTACTGAGAGTCTGAATCAAGAGCAGAAATTATTAGATGTAAGCGGTTTGATTAAATTGATTGAAGAAAACTCGGAAGTAACAGCATCCAAACGCCTGGAAGATATTGTTGCGAAGATTCGACATCCTAATGTTCATCAACATGATGATATTACTTTAATGGTTATTGAGTGCTGTTTGAAATGAGTGTAGAGACCTTGTTTGAGATTCGATTTCCAGCTAAAGCTGAGCGTTTGTGTCTTATACGGGCACTGATTAAGAGGACAGCAGAAGTGCTTGGTTGCAGTGCTGATTTATCAGATAAATTGGTGATAGCTGTAAATGAAGCTTGTATGAATGTTATTCAACATGCTTATCAAGGTAATGAATTGGGTGAAATTGTACTGCAAATGCTCAATAATGATGGCAAGGTTCATTTCAGGTTAGTGGACTACGCAAATCCAATAGATTTAGATTCAGTAAAGCCTAGAGATCTAGACGATTTACGTCCAGGTGGGCTAGGAACGCACTTCATTAACGAAATTATGGATGAATGCGACAGGGGACATCTTGAGGAGGGAAATGGAAACTACCTTGAGATGACAAAAAAAATAAGTTAATAATAAAATGTGAGTATTAAACATGAATATCATTACACAGGAAGGGCAAATGTATACGATTATTAGACTGGAAGGTGATATTGACCTATCGTGCTCACCCGAGGCACGGAAGAGTATTCTTGATGTGTTACAAGCGAACAAAAACCTATTAATTGACCTTGGCAAGGTAAGTTATATAGATAGTTCTGGTGTTGCCAGTTTGGTTGAAGGTTATCAGACAGCAAAAAAGAAGACTTTAAAGTTTGGTCTGGTTGGTGTCAGTGATGCTGCAATGAGTGTCTTAAAGCTAGCGCGGCTTGATAAAGTTTTTCCTATACATGATTCGGTAGCAGAGTTCGAAAACGAGGATGCCTGAAACCGCTACTCATCCATTAACTAATTCATTAGAACTCCTTGGACGTTCAACTGTAAAGTTAATAGAAGAAGCGGGTTACTATTCTGCTTTATTAGCGGAATCACTTTTCTGGATCCTGGTCGGTCCATTCATAAAACGACCAGTTAGAATTCCATCCATATTTTCGCAAATGATGACAATGGGAATAGCAGCATGCCCGATTGTATTCGTCTTGTCATTTTCAATCGGCGTCATGTTAGCGATTCAAATGATCTATAACCTGAAGACATTTGGTGCTGAATCCCAGGTTGTCGTTGGCGTTGCATTATCAGTTACCAGAGAATTTGGTCCATTAATAACCGGTATACTAATTGCTGGTAGGACAGGTTCATCATTGGCAGCAAAAATCGGCACGATGCAAGTCAATCAAGAGATAGATGCGTTACGCGTTATGGGAATCAATCCGGTGAGATATCTGGTAGCTCCGTCCTTGTTTGCAATGATGATTATGCTTCCTGTATTGACTTTCTTTTCAGATATGGCGGCTCTTTTAGGCGGCGCTGTATATACAAGTATTGAAATTGGTTTGAGTTTTGATGCTTATGCCGATAGAACGTTATCAGCCCTGGCAGTAGTTGATGTGATGCAGGGAATATTTAAGAGTCTTATTTTTGCATTAATTATTACTTTAGTTGGTGTTAGTAATGGTTTTTCAGTAACCGGTGGTGCGGAAGGTGTCGGTAAGGCAACAACACGTTCTGTAGTGCTTTCAATATCATATATCGTCATTGCTGATATGATTTTTACATATTTTTTAAACCTGTAAATAATGACAAATAATAATAGCGCAGCTATTGAGGTTGTCGATCTGGTAACGCATTACGGACCACGTGAGATTTTACACGGCATTAATCTGACGATTAATGAAGGTGAGATAATGATCATTATGGGGGGTAGTGGTTCGGGTAAAAGTACATTATTACGTTATTTACTAGGACTCGGTGTTCCTACCAGCGGTAGTATCAATTTGCTTGGTAAGGATATTACCAAAATCAGTAATACAGAAATGCATCAACTGAGACAAAACATGGGAGTAGCATTTCAGGGCGGGGCATTATTAAGTTCAATGTCGATTGGTGAAAATGTTCAATTACCATTACGTGAACATACGCGCCTAGATGAAAAAACGATGGAGATTATGGCCAGGATGAAGCTTGAGGTTGTTAATCTTGGTGGGTTTGAAAAATTAATGCCAGCAGAGTTATCTGGCGGCATGATTAAACGCGCTGCCGTTGCACGTGCGATTGTTATGGATCCAAAGTTGATGTTCTTTGATGAGCCTTCCGCAGGACTTGATCCGGTTGTTTCCGCAGAGTTAGATGAACTTATTTTGAATTTAAGAGATGCAATGAAAATGACGATCGTTGTCGTTACGCATGAACTTGAAAGTGCTTTTAAAATTGCGGACAGAATTACTGTGCTCGATCAAGGCAATATCCTGATGACTGATACAGTAGAAAATATTAAAAATTCTGATAATGAACGAATACAATCATTATTAAATCGACGGCCCAGTAATGAAGAAGTCAAAGCAGATGAATATTTAAATCGATTAACAGGTATGTAGTAAAGATTATGAAACGCGATAATATTAATTACCTTGTTGTAGGCTCTCTTGTCATACTTGTTTTAATTAGTTTCTTTGTATTTCTTTATCAAATCATGGGTAGTAACGGACCGACAGAGAAATATTTTGTTACCTATCATAATGTTTCAGGTATTAAATACGGGACTCCCGTCGCATTTGAAGGCTATAAAGTTGGACAGGTTGAAATTATTGAACCAATACGGGAAGAGGGTAAAACCAATTACCGATTAACGCTGTCAATAGAAAAAGAGTGGCCTATACCTGTCGATAGTATCGCCAAGATAGTAGCCTCTGGTCTACTAGCTGCTGTGACTATCGATATTGCAGAAGGAGACAGCGATGTCTTGCTTGAGCCGGGTTCAGAAATAACTGGTAGAGAAGCTGCTAATATTTTTGCTACGGTAAACGAAGTTGCTTCAGACCTCCGTGAGCTGTCTAACAGTAGTATTAAACCGTTACTGGATAATATAAATAAACAGGTTTTATCTGTGTCAACAGAACTAACCGATATAACAAAGAATACCATTAAGCCCTTGCTTGAAAATTTTGGTAAGCAGGTTGAACAGGCTAATATGGTCAGCAAGGTTGATACGTTAATTAGTAACCTTAATCAGACATCAGAAGATTTACAAAAGGTGTTTAATAGTCAAAATCAGGAAAACTTAACGAATTTTTTGGGAAATATGAGTAACGCTTCAACAGGGATGAATGAGCTAGTCGCTAATATAGATGATACGAGAAAGTCAATGGACCTACTCTTGAGTAATATTGATAAAGTCACTGGTGATGTTAATTATATACTTGAAGATAATGATGGCAAAATGAGTGATTCTCTCACTGATCTGCAGAAGACTTTGTCAGTAATGTCTACGCATATCGATGCGATCACTCATCATCTTGAAGGAAGTAGTAGAAATATTCATGAATTCACGCGGCAGATTAAAGAAAACCCGGGTTTGCTAATCCGTGGTTCAGCTCAAATTGAAGAGGTTGAGTGATCATGCGCTGTAGTCTTTTACTGTGTTGTTTTTTAGCATTGACGGCTTGCTCTAGCCAAGCGCCATTACCAACAGATCATTATTATCGCCTGCCTGAATTAAGAGATGTTAACGTTGATGAGCAGCGGGTGAGTTCAATTAGTGTGATTACCTTTCAGGCAGCGGGCTTATATCAGGAACGTGCAATCCTCTATACCGACAATGAGATAGAGCTAAAGCAATATCATTATCATCATTGGACCGATTCTCCAACCAGACTACTTCAAGAACGTTTGGCCGAAAGGTTACGTTTAAGTAACATCTCGAAATTAGTTTTAAATACGTTTGAAGGTAATAGCGAGCTAATTATTAAGGGGCAAATTAAAGCCTTTGAGCGATTACAACAAAAAGAAAGTGAAAGTGTTTATGTAAAATTATTGCTTCAAGTTAATTCTAATAGCAAGCATGCTCCAATCTTACATAAAGAGTATGTTCAAACGGTGACATTACCATCCAATACTATTGCTGATGTAATTAAAGCGTTTGCAGAGGCAGTAGATTTAATATTTAGCGATTTCTATATGGAGCTTGTTGAAATTATCAAAGCGTAAATAAAAAGTAGTATGTGACTTTGATTTATTTATGCAGTTGAAAACTCCATCTTAATCCCCGCAAGTTCAATCAAGTCACTGTCTTTTAGTTGATATGCCTTAGCACCGATTGCGGTACCATTGACGACAGGATAACGTTTTCCATCGCCATCGCTTTCAATATGCGTCAAGAAGTAGCCTTGAGGTCGACGAGATATAACAGCAACCTGAGTGCCAGGTTTGCCCAAGGTTATCAATGCCTTGGTTAATTCCAGTTCTTTACCTGCAATTGGGCCATTCAAGATAGTCAAGCGGCCTAATGGCATTCCACCGCCGGCGGGCCGTGCAGCAGCAGCAGGAGCAGCAGATTCAACCGCTTTATCAGCAGCTTGTGCTGCAGCGACTGCGGCACTGGCTGAGCCAGGTTTGATGATCATGGTTTTTTCAAAATCATCATCATCGGCAGTTGCATGCTCGTTTACATATTTTAGTTCATGCTTACCAATAGCAACAACATCGCCATCCTTAAGCGCATGTTTTTTAACAAGTTTACCGTTAACATAGCTACCATTGGTGCTGCCGAGATCTTCCAGAAAGGAATCATCTAGTATGGTAATTATCAATGCATGCTTACCGCTAACCGCAAGGTTATCTATCGGTATGTCATTGTCAGGCTTACGCCCAATGGTCAATCGTTCTTGATTGAGCTCGTATTCGCCTTGAACGACGCCATTCATACTCAGAACTAACTTCGCCATTGCTAATTCCTATCCCCGTATTTCATTTATTTTAATCGATTTTTAATTTTTGTTAAAAAACCCTTGGGTGAAGAAAAATCTTCCTGGATACGCACCAATATTATTGAGGTGTTATCCTTGCCCCCTCTTTTGTTCGCAAATTTCACTAATTCATCAGCTGTTTGTGCAAGATTAGCACTATATTTACTTAGGGTTAAGTGAATTTCTTCATCTTTTACTAGATCTGTTAATCCATCCGAACAAAGCAGGTAAATATCGTCAGGTAAAACCGCTTCTTCAACTACATCAACGTCGACATCAGCTTCAATCCCCATTGCTCGAGTGACCAGATTTCTCGGTGTATTTGCATGCGCCTCTTCTGAGGTATAAAGACCTCGATCAATCAATTCCTGAATTAAGGAATGGTCATTGGTGACTTGCTGTAACTCATTGTTTCTTAGACGATAAAGTCGTGAATCACCAACATGAGCAATGGATAAAATGTTATTGTGAAAAAGGCCAACGACGATAGTGGTTCCCATGCCTTGGCATTGTGGATCTGTCTGTGCGGTATTATAAATGACTGAATTTGCTTGAGTTATAGCATCGCGGATCAGTAATGATTCATTGCTAAAGCCCGTAGTTTCGTCAATTTGGCCACGTTTAAGTTTTTTCAGCCCATTGGTCACATCAAACAGGATATTGGTGACTGCGAGCGCGCTAGCGACTTCTCCTGCCTTATATCCGCCCATTCCGTCAGCAAGAATAACAATACCATTACGGCCATCAGTTATTGTGCTGTCTTCATTGTGTGGTCGTTTCAGACCAACATCAGATTGATTTGCAATTTCAAGTTTAGCTGATAAGTCCATTATTTATTTTTCTTTATATTTTTTAGACAGTTATGTAGTTCTTTAGCCAACTCTTCACCCGGTTGATAACGACTTTGAGGTGATTTCTCTAAAACCCTATCTATTATCGCACTAATTTCTGGGGTATCCCGCTTCAATCACTCGCACGAGCCCATTTTTTCAGGATGTCGTTGATTTGCAATGCTAAATATTGAGGTCGTCATTATTAATGCCGAAAGAAGAATTAAATTGTATTCTAGCTCTGATATTAGTCTACACCCGCTATTAGTTAGTAATTAAATAGAAGTTTTTTATCAGCAGTTTTTTAGTATGTATTTTACGTGTTTTTCTTCTTCGCTTTTTCGTTCTTCATTGGATAGAAATTTTGGATTATTTGGGTCATCTGTTTCTTCATATAAAAAACTGGCGTCTTTTTTTTCCTGTAATGCTTTAATTACTTCAGCGCATTTTAATTTTTGTTGATATTTCTTTTCTTTTATCTCTTTTTTTAAAGAGGTTTTCTCATCACGTTCTTCTTGTATTATATTTAATAGCTTTTGTTGTTTTTTAACTCTTTCCTGATCTTGCTGGTTTTTTTCAGGTGCATTTTTTATTTTTATTTTTTCAGCATTATCAGCAGCAGGCTTATCGCCATAGATGATTTTCCCATCATCATCGAGCCATTTATAAACGTCTGAATAGGCTGTCTTTAAAAAAAGTAATGGTGTTAAAAAAAAGAGGATGATGAACAGAAATTTATAATTCATATTTCTTTGTCTTTAATATTTAGCGTTCTAGCTTATGTTTTTTCTAAGCATGAGAAAATATGGTTCTATCAAGCGGGGGTATTGTGGGAAAGAGTAAAATCAGGGGATAGAAGGAATCTATCCCCCGGGGAAAAGCTAGTCTAGCGTTCCAGATATTGTAACTTATCTGTCTTGTCTTTCCATTCATCCGCATCTGCAGGAGCTGGTTTCATCTCATTAATGACAGGCCAAACCTTTGATAACTCAGCATTTAACTCGATAAAGTTATTCATTTCTTCAGGCACATCTTCATCGGCCATAATGGCTTCAACCGGGCATTCTGGTTCACAAAGAGTGCAATCGATACATTCATCTGGGTCAATGACCAACATGTTTGGCCCTTCGTGGAAACAATCGACTGGACAGACCTCAACACAGTCGATGTATTTGCATTTAATGCAGTTTTCGATAACAACAAATGGCATCAGCTTTACCTATAAATTCAAGTTTTAAAAAGAACGCGATCATACTCGTTCCTTGGCCTGCATAAAAGACCATTCAATTAATTAAATGGTTATTTAATTATCACTTTTTATTATTTCAGATATTTCGTCAGCCAGTGCTTTGCCCTTTTTGAGCTCAGAAATAGCAATTCCTGTTTCTCCGAGTTTAGACAGTATCTTTATTTGCAGTTGTTCAGCTGAGCCTGATTCGTAGTGAATAATCCATGATTTCATATCTTTATTGTCATTCTCTATTTTGCCTATGCCACTTATTTCTTTTAATAAGTCGCCTAAGTGGACATCAGAAGGCGCTTCCAGCATAAGACTAAAGCATTGACCGCTTCGTTTTAGTTCAGACAGGCTGGAATGGATGACTAACTTACCTTTATTCATGATAGCGATATCACTACAGATATCTTCAATCTCGGATAAATTATGTGAGCTAATGATGACACTATATTCATTGCCTAGATCGCGTAATAAGTTTCTAACCTCAGTTGCAGCAACCGGGTCGAGGCCTGATGTCGGTTCATCCATTAATATTAATTCTGGTTTACCAATCAAGGACTGCGCCAGCATGATACGTTTACGTTGACCAAAGCTTAATGTTTCCGGAAATTGATTTGCGAAACCGGCGGCTTGTACCAGTGATAGTACATGGTCAACTTCTTTTTTAGCATCATGCCTATTGAAGTTTTGTAGTCTTGCGTAATGTTTGAGTTGTGTCAGTACATCAACCCCTTTAAACATTGAAGTATCTTGCGGTAGTAATGAGAGTTTGCCTTTTATAAAGCTTGAATCAGGAGCTTGATCCAGAACGCGAACCTTGCCAGAAGTTGGACTTATAAATCCACACAGAATGGCAAATAAAGTTGATTTGCCCGCGCCATTAGGACCCACTATTCCAGTGGGTTGTGTTATCTCCAGTTCCAAATCAAGCCCATTAAGGGCTTTTATCCCCTGAAAACGTTTCGTTAATGATTCACATTTTATATGGTGGGCCATTTATATATCCCTGCGTTTGAAGATATGCCAACCACACACGAAATAGAACAGGGTGTATGCGAAGAGTGCTGCAACAGAAATCAAAATATTTTCAGTGTTGATGTCTATTAAATAGGACTTAAGACCACCGGGTATTAAATAAATTGCCTGACTAAAATCTGATTTAAACCAAAAACTGATGATTACCAGAATGGCATAGGTCATCATCCCCATAAACAGTGAACCGAATGCAGAACGTGCAAGGGATGAAATCATCGACATAAAGGCGATAAAGGGCAGGCTATAGACAAATACGATAATAAAAGTTTGCAAGCCAAACATGGTGATGGCTTCCAGAGTGTCTTCTTCATTTAGTAATGCGTGTACTGAAGCCCAGAGTGAGGTGATAGAGATACACGTTAAGACTAGTAAGGTCACCGCAATAAACCGTGAAAAATAGATCTCGGCACGAGTGGCACGCATTAATAAAAAACGAAATGCGCCTCTGGAGATATCACTTGAATATTGATTGTTAGCAGCAATTAAAATAAATAGTGGTGTCAATGTTATTGAGACGAGTAAGTAAATAGATAAACTTGCAGAGCGATCAACAAATAATTCCAATCCAAGATCCTGGTCTTGCGTTATCCAACTCACAAAAATAAGACCTTGTGTGCTTTGCAGCCATTCAACAGCCAGTAAAATAACGTTATCGAACACAAGATACCAAAATAAAAAATAAGGAATGATGAACGCCAGACTTTTTAAACTACTCAGCGAATAACAGAAATTAAATAGTGTCAGCTCTTTTAAGCGATGAAGATTTAACATGACCAGCGATGATTATTGATTGTTTATTGATAATGCCTTAATGGCATTATCGATCCAGCATGGCTTGTAGTTCATACAATAATGCAAGCGCCTGCTTCGGGTTGGTAGAATCTGGATCAATCATTTTTAATTTTTCTAATATTGGATCGGCATTAAATAAATCAGTTTGTGGTTTTTCAATATTAGCTATGGGTGTTTGTGCTTCAATCACGTGTAAACGGTTTTTTGCAGCAGTAATAACAGTTTTAGGTATGCCTGCAAGAGAAGCGACTTGAATACCATAACTCTGGTTTGCCGGACCTTGTTTAACAGAATGTAATAACACTATTTCATCGCCGTGTTCAACGACATCCATGTGTACGTTCGCCACATTATCGTTATGTTCAGGTAATGCTGTTAACTCAAAATAATGCGTAGCAAACAGGGTATAGGCTTGAGTTACTTTTGCGAGATGTAAAGCGCAGGCCCAAGCCAATGCCAGGCCGTCATAGGTGCTGGTGCCGCGACCTATCTCATCAATCAAGACCAGACTATTCTGGCTTGCATTATTCAAAATATTAGCGGTTTCAGTCATCTCTACCATAAATGTAGAACGACCACTGCTGAGGTCATCCGAAGCACCTATACGAGTGAATAGCCGATCGATAGGACCAATCACAGCCTTGACTGCCGGGACATAACTGCCGATGTGGGCGAGGATTACAATTAAGGCTGTCTGCCGCATATAAGTCGATTTACCCCCCATGTTGGGGCCAGTGATGATGAGCATACTCGTGTCATTATCGAGCGATAAATCATTGGCTATAAAGGCTGCAGATTGAATCTGCTCAACGACTGGATGCCGTCCTGCTTCGATGATAATCCCTTTTTCTTTTGTTAGAACCGGTGCGGTAAAATTAAGCGTTGTCGCCACTTCCGCAAAACTCAGGTAGATATCAAATTCCGCAAGTGCTGACGCACAGTGTTGTAGTTCAGCTAAGTAGTTAGCAATGATATCCAATAACTCATCGTACAATTGTTTTTCACGCGCTAATGACTTTTCCTTTGCACTCAGAATTTTATTTTCGAAGTCTTTTAATTCTGGTGTGATGAAACGCTCTGCCGCCTTTAAGGTTTGTCGGCGATTATAATTATCCGGGACATTGGCAGAATGAAGGCGGCTGATTTCTATGTAATAACCATGTACCCGGTTATAACCTACTTTTAAGCCTTGTATTCCTGTGCGTTGTTTTTCTTGTTCTTCGAGATCAGTTAAAAACTGACCTGCGTCATTACTTAGCTGTCTTAATTCATCCAGTTGTTTGTCATAACCGTTAGCAATAACCCCACCATCACGAATAATTACCGGTGGTTCATCTATCAGTGCATTATTCAGGGTTTGAAGTAATTCAGGGAATAAACTGATGTCTTCATATAAATCATTCAATCTAGGGCTATCAATCTTTGCTAGACCATCTTTGATTTGTGGCAGCAGGGTAATGCTGTCCCGTAGTTGCACCAAGTCACGAGGTCTTGCAGATTTTAAAGCAACACGCGACATGATACGTTCAATGTCACAAACACCGCGCATGGCTTCATGAAAATCACTGTGACATCGATTCAGTAATAATTTTCCTACGGCATCATGGCGACACTGCAAGACCACATGATCACGAATCGGTTGTTGTAACCAACGACGTAATAAACGACCGCCCATGACGGTTGATGTGGTATCGATTACATCTAATAGTGAATGCGATTTTCCTTCGGTCAGACTCGCTTCCAATTCCAGGTTACGACGTGAGATCGCATCGATCTGTATCACATCATCTTCTGAATGTATTTTTGGACTTTGTAAATGAGGTAACAGTGTTTTTTGTGTGTCACTGAGGTACTGGATTAAACAGCCCAATGCACTTGTTGCCGTATCCATATGTTGACAGCCAAAGCCACTAAGGTCTTTAATGCCATACTGTTGTTTGATAATGGATTCAGCTGTCTTTTTATTAAAATGCCAATCGGGACGTTTGCTTATTGTTTTATTCAGATCATTAAGGCCGTCGCTTTCAAATCCTTCACTAAGTAAAATTTCTGCCGGTTGATATTGCTCGATAATATCTTCCAGGCAAGCAGAATTATCCACTTCAAGCATGGTTACTTGACCGCTACTCAGCTCGACACTGGCAAAGCCATAGTGTTGTTTGCTTTTGTAAATCGCTAGCAAGACATTTGCAACACGCTCATTTAATAGAACATCCTCGGTAATCGTTCCAGGCGTAATGATACGCACAACTTTTCGTTCGACGGGACCTTTGCTTAGCGTTGGGTCGCCGATCTGTTCACAAATAACAACCGACTCACCTAGTTTGATTAATTTGGACAGATAATTATCAACGGCATGATAGGGCACACCCGCCATTGGAATAGCATTACCACCAGATTTACCACGCTTTGTCAGAGTTATATTTAATAAGCGCGCGGCTTTTTTTGCATCATCGAAGAACAACTCATAGAAGTCGCCCATACGAAAAAATAGCAACATGCCCGGGTGTTCGTTTTTAAAACCGAGGTACTGTTGCATCACCGGGGTATGTTGGGGTGAAATTCCGACCTGATGCTGATTGGTTACAGACATATCTAATTGTAATAAAGCAGCAAAATATTGGCTAGAGATAAATTAACTAACATTCAGCAATCATCATCAATTTCACAACGCACGGCGGCTGATTGCATACGCATAATGCTCTGGGCATAAAGGGGTATGCCAAAACGTCTATCTGTTGGTCCATTTCCGGCAGAAACACAGGTGTTTGCGAAGGTGCCTGATGATGGCGGGCCAAAAGCACCAGTTGTATTGGTGCCGGGGTTAGCCTGCATGGCCCAGACAATTCTGTTAATGAATGGAATAATCATTTCATAACAATAACCAACGTGTACTTTCAACAGATTAGCGTCTTGTACGGATTGGATGCTATCGATAACGTCTGCGTCGCGGTACATCAGATTATCGTTCGGTATCATCCTTTCTATGCTGTCACTTCCCGCATGATAGGCATCAACACCAAATTTATCGAATGAGAAATCCGAGGGGTTGACGATAGTCAATATGGCAAACCCATTATCAATTTGATTTTGTACGATTCTTCTGGCACAAAATACTTGGTCAGAACCCCACTTTGCGTCCATGTCTCCGCCTGTATTATCTAGCACGGTACGCAGCGTAGTATCACTTTGCATTATTCTATGTTTAGCGCCGTCTTTTCCCATTCCTCGGGCATCGCGGCCGTCAGCTGTAGCGAGAAAACTACTACTACATAGCGCCTTTTTATCAGTCGGGGGAGCATTAAAATAGCTCGTTGTATAAAGCGGCGCCATATTGCTGGTGAAGGCTTTTTCCATTGACGATGAACTCGCGTGGTTCAATGTGCCAGCTCTGACAGTTTGAAATGTAGCGTAGTTGAGTGTGATTTTGGCTTTATAAATCAATGCAAACTGAATAATCCCGAGTATCAGCATGAGCATCACTGGAATAATAATTACAAACTCAACCATGGCTTGTGCGGTTTCGTTTTTTTTCCCGATAGGATAATTATTGTGTCGCATTTATTTTAGCTTTAATTGTAATATTTGATTTTTAATCCAAGATAAGCGCAACTATTTCGTACTAATTATAGACTTGATTTGCTCTAGCATTGTAGCTCCTTTGCTATAAAGAGGGTCTTTTTTGTCGGTATAAATCAACATTTCATTTAGACTAAACGCGGTTTGCTTTAGTTGTACGATACTCATGTTATACCAGGCTTTGGCAAACTGAGGATTGCGTAACACAGCCTCCCGATATAAACCTATCGCATCTTGGTGTCTATTCGTGCGCACATAAATGTTTCCAAGTCGGAACCAATATTCTGCTTCTTCAGGTAATTCCTTGATTAAGATGCCATAGTTTTTTTCACTTGTTACGAAGTCATCGTTTTCATATGCGATATTTGCTTCTTCTAGGACTTCAATCAAATCACGTTTAGGTTGTTCTTCTGTATTTTTTGTATTGGCGGTTGTGCATGCGACAAGGTTTAAAAGGACGACTAAAATAAATACTCGGGTTATAAATTTATTCAACATGATTATGCCACTTTAGTTGCTGTCCTGATGGGAGGTCTATCTGTTCGAGACTGTCACTGGCGAGCTCAAGCACTCTATAAGCCTTGCTAGATGCTGCCATTCGCCAAGGCTTTAATGATTTCGCAGTTTTTACCACATGCCAGTTTTTATCTATAAATACGACATCAATGGCATATCGCATGCCGACAGTATGAACTGATGAACAAGGCTCGATTAATAAAGCCTCTTTTTGTTTTAAAGGCGGAGAAAACAATAAACCACATAAACGTTCTAGAAAACTGGAAGTGCGTAAAACCTTTTCAAATAAACAATTGTCGTTTATGTCAGTGAGATAGCCATGTATCATAATATTCCTTCACTAAGGAACTTCATCGCGATCGGAAATAATAAAACAATAAAAGTAATGGGAAAGATGAACATGACCAGCGGAAAAACCAATTTGACCGGTGCTTCCATGGCTTGTTTTTCTGCTCGTTGAAAGCGTTCGCCTCGACGCTGTTCTGATTGAACCCTGAGTACATTGGCTAATGAAGCCCCCATTTTTTCAGCTTGCACAATAGAGCTGACAAATGATGTTATTTCCTGAATATCGAGTCGTTCGGCCATTCTTCTAAGTGAATCAGCGCGTGACAAACCAGCACGCAAATCACGCAGCACAATAGCAAATTCATTACGCAGCGGGCCCGGTGCCGCTTTTTCCATGGCTTGTCCCAATGCGCCCTGAAGGTTGAGTCCTCCCTCCACACACATGGTGAGAAAATCCAGATAGACGGGTAGTGTACGAATAACGGCACTGTTACGTTGATTTCTGACATCTTTTAACCATAAGCTTGGTAACATAAAACCTAACAGAGGCATGATGATGAACCAAATAGTCTGAAAGTTATCTAGGCAAAACATAATGAATAACGCGACTAGTGGGGCAATCATCGCGGAAATTATGCGGAGTGCGATAAACTGTTCAGCACTTAGCAGGTAGCTCACGCCAGAACTGGTAATTTTCTTTTCAGTGTTTTCCAGCATTTCATAAGGTAGAAAAATAACGAAGAAATTCGCAATGATCTGAATGAAAGGCCACATTAGTTTCAATTTCCAGGATAGGGGATCCATATAAGTACGGTCCTCCTTATCAATCATACTGTAGAGGACAGCAATAAATGAGACGAACAATGCTGTTGCCGCAAAATATGCCAGTACGCTTCCACTATAATAAATACTATCCATTTATATTCTCTTTAGACGTCTATATTAGTGATCTTACTAATCATCAAATAGGCAAGGCCTTCCATAATGATAATTAATATCAGTACAATCCAGCCCAGTGTGGTGGTCCAGAGTTTGCTCATTGCTTCAGGTTCTATAAAATTAAGTACACAACCAATGAATATGGGTAAACCACTCATTACTATCCCTTGTAATCTGCCTTGTGCGGTTAATCCGTCAATCTTTCCTTCCATCATGGCTTTTTTTCGTAACGTGTCGCCCAGGGTTTCCATGGTCTCGGCGAGGTTACCACCGACTTCCTTATTAATTAACAAGGCAGTCACCAGCATATTAAAATCTTGCAGAGGGACTCTTTCTGCCATACTTTTCAATGACAACTCAAAGTCAACACCAAGTCGTTGTTCTTTTAAAAACAATTCGAATTCCTGAGAGAGAGGGGCAGGTTGCTCTTTAACCAGACTTTCTAACGCAATACTCAAACTGGCCCCTGCCCGCATTGCACCGGATATCATTGCAAGGCCATCCGGCAATTGTTCTTCAAAGCGTTTCAAGCGTTTTTTACGCAATGAACGATAGACAAATGGAGGCAATAGAACGATGACGGCTAACAGGGTAAATGTTGTTGGTAAATCGCGAGTGATTAACCAGGTCAATAGGGGTAATGCTATGATAGCGATAAGGTTCATTATAAATAATTGACCGGCATCTATAGACAAGAACATGTCCGACATGTTGCTTGTAGCGGTCGTTGTAAACGTTTGTTTATAGTTTTCCATCGCTACTTGTATTTTTTTTGCCAAAACATACCAAAGCAGGAAGACCATTAAAAAAACACAAGCCAGAGTCAGATAAAAACTAGCTATGGCAGATGAGTCTATTAGAAAGTTCACGATAGAGAGTTACGAAAATATTGACATATCAACAGGTAGACCACGTTGGCGCATTTCTTCATAGAAATGTGGTATCGCGCCGGTTGCTTCAAATTGACCCTTAACTTTACCATTTTCATCAAAGCCTTCTTGTTGATAACGGAAGATATCCTGCATAGAGACAATACCCGACTCTACACCGGTAATCTCGGTGATATTAGTGATACGACGACTACCATCAGAGTAACGAGATATCTGCACTATCATATGTATAGCGGAAGCGACCATCTCCCTAATAGCTGAGACTGGAAGATCCAGACCGGACATCATGACCATTACTTCTAATCTGGCAATCATATCTCTCGGCGTATTCGCATGAGCAGTTGTTAAAGAACCGTCATGTCCGGTGTTCATTGCTTGCAACATGTCTAATGTTTCTCCGCCGCGACACTCACCCACAACGATGCGATCTGGCCGCATACGCAGACAGTTTTTAACCAAGTCACGAATAGGAATAGCGCCTTTACCTTCGAGGTTAGCAGGCCTTGCTTCAAGGCTAACCAAGTGAGGCTGTGTTAGCTTTAACTCTGCTGCATCTTCAACGGTGATAATGCGCTCAGTGGGGGGAATAAAGTTTGACAATACATTTAGTAAGGTTGTCTTACCACTACCCGTGCCACCAGAGATAAGAATATTCATATGGTTTTTAACAGCCGTCTCTAAAAACTTCACCATGCCGTCATTTAATGCACCAAAATTGACAAGGTCTTGCGCCTGTAACTTTTGTTTGGCAAACTTTCGAATGGTCAGGCAGGGGCCACGCAAGGCCAAAGGTGGAATAATCGCGTTAACACGAGAGCCATCTTTTAAACGCGCATCAACTAGTGGTGAACTCTCATCAATACGCCTGCCAAGTGGTGACACGATACGCTCAATAGAAGTCATCACTGCATCATCACTTGAAAATGTGATATCAGATAAGGTGAGTTTGCCGGCTTGCTCAATAAAGATCTCATCAAACTTGTTGACCATGATTTCAGTTACACTGTCATCAGCGAGCAACTCCTCCAATGGACCAAGTCCAACAGCTTCATTTAAAACATCACTGGCTAACACTACTTGGTCTACATCGGCTGGAAGTTTAGGGCCCATCTCAGTAATAATTTCGTTTACTAGCCCCTCGACGTGCTTACGCAGTTTAGCTTCGTTCATGCTACTGATGTCAGTACGGCGAAGGTCCATAGCGGCCAGCAGTTCTTCGTGAACCCGATTTCGCCATTTAAACTTTTCATCATGCTGAAGATTTATTAGAGTCTTGCTAATTTCTTCGGATTCTTGGAGCACCGCATGATGCTGAACGCCGAAAACGGTTTTCATATCATCAAATGCGTCGTCATCATCTTCATCGATATCATCACCACCGTCGCCACTCATTCCTGCCTTGATATGATAGCCAGCGATGATGATGACATCAGAAGAACGGATTGGCCCATGGTGGTTAACATCATTGCCATTGACTTCTATGCTGCTTTTCCCCGTCTTATCTTCTATAAAAAGACCTTCGGATGTGCGAGTTAATTCGGCGTGATGATTAGCTACTTTCCAACCACGTAATTGAACAAAATTATCTCTTGCTTTGCCAATGGTGCACTCACTCACTGGACAGTGAAAATTCTGCAGTCTTTCACCCTTACTATTATTAACGATAACGTCAAACATATGTACTGAATTCCTAGTTTAATAAACGATGTTTAGAGAGCTTTCATCTATCGCTTCGATAGTCTCCCTCGTTCTATTATTGAAATATTCTTTCGCCTTTTTATTAATATCAGAATCGGCATCAAAAACCTGAGGTGTCACAAAGATGACCAACTCACTTTTATTATCACGAAAGGTCTCAGAGCTGAAGAGCCTGCCTAATACAGGTATATCTTTAAGCCATTTAATACCTTGAACATCCTTTGAGGCTTCCTGATTGATCAATCCAGACATCACTAGCGTTTCACCAGAACTTAAAATGACATCAGCTTCCGTCCTGCGTGATGTCAATCCCGGAACGCCATCCACAGACACCGCATTGTTGATAGCGCTAAGTTCTGTCGTTACCTTAGCCTTGACGTTATTGTTTCTGTCGACCGTTGGCTTAACAGAAAGTTGAATACCAAACTTTTTAAACTCAATCGTGGTGCCGTTTATATTGGATATTTGAATAGGAAATTCACCACCGGCTAGAAAGTTGGCTTCACCGCCACTGCGCGCGGCCAAACGAGGTTCGGCCAGAATGATTGCATTACCTGAATTTACACCGAAGTTAATACGTGAAGTAATCTCTGTGACTAATCCAAAATAGCCCAGCGCGCTTCGACCCACTTCCGGCGCAAGACCAGTAAAGGATACGTTAGGTTGTTCCTCAGCGCGAAATACTGAGTTGTTTGCAGGACTAAAAGCAACACCGGCTGCCGGGCCTGCAATGGTGGTGTCCCACTGGATGCCTAGAGTCTCCAGGTAGTTTTTGTTGAATTCGGTTATCTTGATATTCATCAGCACCATCTTGTTGTCGGGCATGCTCATGTCAAGAGTGCCTCTTGTCGTTAAATCCATAACTTCTTCGAAGTTACTTGTAACCGTCTCGATCGCTTGCTCATAACCGCTGTCAACCAAGCCATCAAGCACAATCTTGTTGCCAACAATACGTACGTTCAGGCCTTCGACATCAGATAAAAGATCTTCTACCTCCAGCTTTTTCCTGACCGTTGTTGCAACGGCATAATTGATACTCACCAGGATCTCATCGTAAACAGCCGTGGTTGCCTTAATGGTTTCTTCATGATCAAGGTCAACTAGTCCCGATAGGACGATACGTTCTCCTATCATGTCAATCTCAATACCTTCTATTTCGGAGAGTAGTTGTTCTATTTCAATTTTTCTTTTCGCCAGGTTGTTGGTTTTAGCCACCACATTTGCCATGTAGTCTTTTTCTGTACCGTTGCTGAACCAGATATGAATGTTACTTGCGCCTTCTCCTTCCGCGATTAACACTAATTGGCCATTGTTCAGCATGGAGTTACTGACAACTTCAGGATTACCAACAGCGATACGTTCTACACTGGATAATTTTAAAATCTTGATTTCACCAACATAAAGCTCAATTTTTTCTGCGGCTGAGCAGATCAGTGAAAAAGACAGTAAGAGATAAGAGATAAATATTTTTTTTATCATGAGTAGTTGTTCCTGATTCCCAATCCTATTAGTGTTCTTAAAATTTATAAACGTGCTAAATTATTTTGCATCAATCGGAAGCTTAATGCTTTTTGCCACGCCATCTTGTGACTGACCGCCGACAATCATCTGGATAGATGTTTTGTCGTTAACATCTGCGTTGTTGTTCTGCCTCGGCGTTTTTACCTCAGTTTCTATTTCAACAATACGCTGATCTTCGTTGGCCTCAGCAATCACTTTTAATTTATCTCCGTCTTCTGCACGAATCGCATTGAAAAGTGTAAACGGCAATAGCAAACTGACGATAAAGAAAGTTTTATTGATCACTTTCACTTAGTCATCTTTTTCTATCGGCAAAGTAACTGTTTTCGACTTAGCAACGCCATCGGTACTGTCACCACCTATAATCAAATCATAATTAACGGGCTCAATGAACTCACCTGCAATCGTTTGGTTTTTCGCGAATTTAGATATTGCCTCTGCGGAGACCAGGTTGCCTTTAGCATCGACAATTTCCCCATCCGCATTTACGCTGAGTCCAGCTGCTGCGAGTTGTTGTTTGCTTAACACTTCGCCGTTAGCTGAAATGATTAAGTCATTTTTATCGACGACATTACCGTTAGCATCGACAATCTCACCTTTGTCATTCACGCTGAGACCAGCCGCAGCTAACTGTTCTTTAGTCATGACACTGCCGTCTGCTGCAATCACGATACTATTCGGGTCAACCACATTTCCATCCTTATCTACAATTTCTCCATTTTCGTTGACATCATAACCAGCGGCTTTAAGTGCATCGAGATTCTCTTTAGTCATAACGGTGCCATTTTCAGCAATAATTATGTCACTTGCCGCTACGACTACGCCGTTTGCATCTACTATCTCACCATTTTCATTCACGCTGAGTCCGGCAGCAGCGAGCTGTTCTTTCGTTAAGACCGTGCCGTCTGCGGCGATGACAATATTATTCGCATCGACCACATTGCCATCTTTATCAATAATTTGCCCACTTTCGTTAACAGTAAGTCCGGCAGCAGCAAGCTGTTGTTTATTAATGACGCTACCATCGGCGGCAATCACGAGATCATTGGGGTCAACAATGTTGCCGTCCTTGTCAACGACTTGACCATTTTCATTAACGCTATAGCCAGCCGCAGCGAGCTGTTCACTACTCATCAGTTTATTGCCATCGGCATCTACCAGATTACCATTGACATCGACACCTGCAGCGGCCGTCACACGAGATGCGCGTTCTTTTTCTGCACTGGCCATTTCGGCAGCGTTACCAAATAAATCCAGCGGGGAAACATTGGTAAAACTTGATGCGCCTTTGTCATTCCTGTTACGCAGCAGCGTTACAATTTCCCCATTTTCTTCCGCCAGGGTTATTAATGCTGCCTGCTCTGCATCTACTTCAAGTGTAATGTTTGAAAACTGCGCTTCTGTTCGACGTTGGGGCTGTCTTAACGCGTCCAGCGTTTCTCTATACGGATCTTTCCCGGTGGCTAAAACGGTTACATTTTGTAAAACCGGGATAATGACATCTGAAGGCGTTAATGCACCTATCAATGCGGTTGGGTCTTCAATAGAGGACGCAACCTGCATAAGTTCTGCTGGTATTTCTGCCAGTATTGATTTTGGTAATAACTCAAGTAGTCCTGCATCTTTAGCAGCGGAAAATAAAGCAGGTTGAAAACCAGATACAGAAAAAGGGATATTGACATAAATATCGATACGGTTACCGGGGCGCAAGAAACCGCCAATCGAATTAATATCATCAACTGTAATCGTGATTGCCCGTTTTCCCGGTGGAATGATGTCGGAAAAATCACGCGGGAAATCATCATCAATAAAACTTTTTAACAGGGTTTTCCCTTGGCCTAAATTAGCGATTATCGAACGGCCAACATACCGGTTAAAATTGTTAGGATAAATTGCATCGTCATGTACAAACTCAGCTGGCACAGGCCGGGCACTAAAATCTTCCATTTTAATTTCCATGCCCTTGACGAGGTTCTTGTTAGCAACCACCACAGTAACCGAGCCGGTTTTTTCTTGTTCATATTTGGCCTTCAACTGGGCCTCTTTGGCATTAAGATAGAGCATTGCCATTACTGCCGCGACTATGCCGAGACCAATTGCGCCGGCAATTAAAGGGATTACACTTTTTTGTTCTTTCTTAGCCATAAGTTATTCTTCTGATAGATGATGTTGTTCTAATTAGTTTGGTTTTAAAGGCATCACGACAATAAACACCTTTTAAATTATAAATGTGTAGCAAAATCATTTTCGTTTTTTTATTATTGTAATAATTGAGTCTTATGCAAATTTAAAACGAAAGAATACTCGACACCCCTTCGCTGATAATCTCTGCTTCTGTAGGTATCGAGGGAAGAGCATCATCTACCAGATCATCAAATGAGATATTTGCCATCTCAGTTAGCTGGTCCTCTAAGCCATATGCTTCTGCCGCGAAATCCAAAACGTTATCATGGTCGGGTAATGTTGACAGTGACGCCGCATACGAATAACCCTGATGGTTGTCATTCAGGACGCCTAGTAAATCGAGTAATACATCACCACCGGGACCAGTCGTCAACAGCATCACACCGAACACCAAGACAACGATGTACTCAACCATCCCTTGACCCGCTTGTGCCGTTGTCTTTTTGTGTCGTTTCAATTGAGCGTTCATCGATAATCTTTAAAATATAGAATTTTTTACAGAGTTTACAACGATGCGTGTTCCGACACCATCTTTTAACAGCATAATGGTCACTCTTTCTTTTCGAGTTTTATACACTAATGTGTGTGCATTATCCGCGTTATAGTCAGACTCCTTTGTCCAGCCTCTGCCGTCATAATGATTGCGGTAAAAAGCCGTGTTACTTCTGAGGGAATGTTCATTCGCAATGATCAGCGTGGTGGCTTTCTTTCCAGGGTCATTGCTCTTCATTTCATTGATTACATGGCTATCTTGCATCTTCGCCGTATTAGTGCCCAGCTCGGGTGTTTGTTTCTGCGGGTTTTTGGGTAAGGGACTAATAGACAGATAGCCCCAAGAGCGGTTTTCGTTATTCTTTTGTACCTGCACTTGTACGGTCAGTAAATACCCATCTTCAACGCGGTTAATGATATACCAGGGTGCCGCATCAATTGTTTCCATGTAGCCCGGCTTGCCTCTTTCTGGCGGGTTTCTCCATTCCTTGCGATAAAATTCGACTACCTTTTCAATAGAATCCTTACTGTGAAAGGCACGGATCGAGTTTCTGATTCCATTCATCTCCACATCTTGTGCCACCCATTCAACGGAAGCATCTGGTGGTGGTGGAAATTTTGGTGGTTTCGCGAAAGCGGGAAATGACAGCAATAACGTAGCAGCAAGAAAGCTAAACTTTAGCCTCTTTAAGTATTTGTAATAGATGCTTGAATGTTTCATTAAAATCTTTTGCATTCCCTGTCTTCGACCGCGGGTCGTGGTACTACCGGTTCTAAATCGCACATGCCGGCATCATTACATGAATGCGTCCCGTTGGTTGTAGCAGGATCTGATATGTCGGCTAACAGACGGTCGGGATGTACGGCATCAATATCAATGTAGCCAAGCCACAAACTACCATTCGGATTATTGTCGAATGGGTGGCTATAAAGCGGATCACAGGGCATCAATTCAGGAGCAAGGGCCGAGGCAATAGACCACATTGCATTAAACCCGGGTATGGCATCGAATATTGCGTTGAGCGCGGTGGTGGGGACGGTACCTCCCGCCTGCCTGTAAACATGGTCGCCACCTCCAGCACTCCAGCCGTCAGTCAGCACAGAAGCCGACGTGACAATACTCAAACTATTTCCAATACTACCACCAGCCACAGTGATACCGTCAGAACCATCGAGACGATATGCTCTCGTGGCTGGGAGTCCTGCCATTCTATTGAAGGTTGGAACTGCAGAAATTTGCATAGATTCATTTGCCACGGCGTAACCATTGGTATTAATGGCATTAAAGCCAACCGGAGATTGCAGTGCGCCAAGTAACTTACCGATTAAATTAAAAGCTACGCCTATCCCATCCAGCATTAGATTCATGATGGTTCCGACGACAGGGATAGTCGGTGTATCTTCTGAGCTCGCCAAGCTTGCTTGCGCACCATCTAGAGCCGTATAAAGTGGCTGCCCCCGATGATTACGCCAAAGTGGGTTGGCTTCATTGGCCTTCCAAGTTGTAGTTTGGTCTGCATCGAGGATGGGGAATGTGCTGTCCTCATCGCCAGGGTTTCGATAAAAACGTTGTTTACTCTCATTGCGTGTTTGCCATGTGGCTTTGATGGGTTGGTCAGCGGCAGTGAATCCACTCATTACTTCACCACCGTTGCCGAAGTAATCTCGTTCAGTATCATTGGCATACCAGACGGTGTATTCCCAAGCTTGATAGCGTGCAGCCTGCACATTGGCTTGTTTTATATCAATGTATTTTGCGATCAGCGACATCGCTAGAAACAGCGGTATCAGGAAGAAGGAAGCGGCAATAAGAAACTCTGTCATCGCCTGACCCTTTTCTGTCCGTCTACTTTTTTGTTGTCGTTTTGAATGATGCATTATCAGTATTCTTAAAAATTGAAGCCCCTTTAAAAAGGATTGAGACTAGTAACAAAAGTTTTGATTTGCTCTAACTTACCTTTCAATGATTCTAGTGCACTGGAAATACCAATATATTCCTCTTTTTGCTGAACGCCAAGCGCAAGTAGTCGTTCCGCATAGCTAGTATCGACCAGTCTGGCGCTCCAATAAGGGTTAAACGCGCTACCAATTTCTGTTAATCCGTCATCGCGATGAAAATGACTGGCAAATACATCCGTTGGGCGAGAGAAATAGAGTTCTGATTTTGTCAGTACCGCTAGCTCCTCATCGGCAAATGCCTCGTTTACTTTTAGGCGGCCGCCCGGTTCTTGCGAATTAGCCGTGGGGTATTCTTTATCGATCAGATTTTGCGCGGTTCTAGCCAGATGATAGGTATTGAAATCATCTTCATCCTGAACAAATCCTAGTAATAATTTGGGTGCGCCGACGCCAAGGAAGGGGTCGCCACCCTTGGTGTCAACGTAAAACGGGAGTCCGCCATATCCGCTGCTCACCTTTGATTTCGTCAGGGTTTGTGCAGGCACATCCGAACCGAAGTAGATACCTGTTGGTGGCGCGGGGGATGGGGCGCCTACTCCTGGGAACATCCAGGCGATGAGGTTCTCGCCTGCGCGGCCATAATTCTCACCTTCGATCGGGTTGCCACCGAGAGCCATGTCAGCTAGTTTAATATCATTGTCGGCAGTTTTGCCGACCTCAGCAAAGCCCGAGGCAAACGGAATTTCTGTAGGAAAAGGGTCGATTGTCAGAATGGGCTTGCCAGAGGGGGCATCGGTAGAGCAATCATTCAATGGCAGGTCGTTGCTTGTATCTGAGTCAGCATCATTATCCGCGGTAATATCATCATTGGCATCTTCACAATCGTCACGGTCGACAGGGTCCGAACCGCTAAGGTCGATATAGATACTCAATTTCCCGCCGCCAAGCGAAACGCGCAAACTTCCGTCAAATATCTTTTGGCGAAACGGTTCCGGTAGCACATAAAATCTGGCATACCCACCAATATCGAGCACCATATCCATGCCTGTCGTGTCGACACTCGACCAGTTGGCGGCTTTACCCGCTTCTGCTTTACCGGCATCGGGTAATAGAATACGAAGTTCGGCGCCGCCTTTTCTTTGCAGACCAAATGACAAATAAAAATCGAATCCGGTCTCCCAGGCGATAAAACCCAAATCAACCCACATCGGCGGTATATGCGGTGTCTCTACATCTATCGTCGGTATCAGCGGTATCCGCCAATCTCTTTGCGTGCTGAACGGGTCTCTGCTATCGCGTATAATGGCAGAAAGTCTGGCATAACCACTTTCTTCAAAATCATCGACGTCAATCTTAGACTGTGGCATATAGCCGGTAGCGAATTGGGCTCCGGGTAATCCCGGCAACACACCATAGCTAGCAACATGTCCGATTAGCGACACAATACCAAAATCAGAAAGCTTTGTGCCCGGCGGCCCATTGTCCTTGAGAACATCATCGATTACACCGACAGCAAAAAGCACACTGAGCGAGTGATAGGCCATTGATGCGATGCCGTAGATCTTATTGATATTATGCAGCACGATCGTGGCCACATTGGCCAGCTTTGACATCAACCTGACAGCCGTTTGCCCGGGACCTTGCCACGCAGATACAAGAGGTTGTATGAAGGCATTAGAAGCCCCTAGTGTTGCGGGGCTCAAGCAGCAGTTGTTATAAAAACCAATGTATTGGGCAAATGATTGAAAGTGATAGGCCCAAGAGGCCAAGCCCACAAACTGGGCGATGCCAACCTCGTTGGCGACCATGGCGCGATTCATGTAGGAGGCAAAATTAAGGTCACGCGCTTCGACGACCGACATACTGTAGGCGGCGGCATCGGCGGCATTTTGCAGCTGCATTTTATTGGTGGTGATTTTGCCCGCCTTGAAAAGTGACATGGCGGCAACTATCAGGATAGCCGAAAAAAGAATAACGAAAACAGACGCTTGCCCGCGTTGTTTTTGTAGGGATGAATCTATCTCTTTCACAACTTCCTGCCTAAAAATAAGGATGACTGTAAAAATTTAACATGGCAAACAAAAAACGCCACTTTCGTGGCGCATATTGTTCAAACGTTGGCTAAACGGGGTACTTCAAATAATTACCGAGCTTAATTCTGTCCACCGTAAGTGGCCATGGTTGCACCCTGGTTCATTGCTTTATCCGCTTCATCTGCTACACTGATGGTAGCAGTACCGCCGGTTAATTCTTTGGTCACGTTACCTACTTGTTCTTTCATGCCGTCACTAAAAAAGGTGAAAGCACCGATACCGGCGATAGCTATTAAGGCAACGATAATGATGTACTCTGTCATGCCCTGGCCGATTTGTTTAATTGAATTCTTCATCTTTAATGCTCCTCTATATATTTCTCTGACTGTCTTTAATTGATGACATGATTATAGCTTAATTTAAACAAGTTGATATATTTTATATTAATAAATTATGGCTTGAAATAAAAGGGTTAATCCCAATATTAAGTCGCATTGTGAATTCATTATAAACAGGGGTTTAAATAGATATGTCTGTAGAAGCAAAACTGGAAACACTGGGGTTCCAAACCGAGGTCAAGCAGTTGCTACACCTCATGATCCATTCTTTATACAGTAATAAAGAGATATTCTTACGCGAGTTAATCTCCAATGCCTCGGATGCGGCGGATAAGCTACGCTTTGAAGCACTTAAGAATGATGGTTTGTACGAAGGTGATTCGGATCTAAAGATTAAGGTCGAATTTGATAAAGAATTAAAAACCATCACCGTCTCTGATAATGGGATTGGTATGTCACGCGATGATGTGATTGAGCATCTCGGTACCATCGCCAAATCAGGTACCAAACAATTCTTCGAAGCATTGACTGGCGATGAATCAAAAGACTCACAGTTAATCGGTCAATTTGGTGTCGGTTTTTATTCCTGTTTTATTATTGCTAACAAGGTGGAAGTGATTACGCGTCGTGCAGGTTTAGCTAAAGATGAGGGTGTGCGTTGGGTCTCTGAAGGTGAAAATGATTACACAATTGAATCAATCGATCGTGAAACACGCGGCACCCAGGTGGTCTTGCATCTTCGCGATGACAATGAAGAGTTTTTAAATGATTACCAATTGAGAAATGTGATCACGAAATACTCTGACCATATCTCACTACCTATTATCATGGATAAAGAAGAACAGGTAGAGATAGAAGAGGAAGCTACTGCAGACGAAGAAGAGGGCCAGAGTGAGGAAAACAAGGCAGAAGAAACCAAGGAAAAGAAATTTAAAACGGTTATCTCAGAAGAAACGGTAAATAGTGCAACCGCTCTGTGGGCGCGTAACAAGAAAGATATCTCTGACGAGGAATACAACGAATTCTATAAACATGTAGGCCATGACTTTGAAGAACCGATGGCACATATCCATAATCGAGTTGAAGGTAAACTCGAATACACCTCCTTACTCTATATACCTAAGCGTGCGCCATTTGATATGTGGGATAGACAGCAACGCCATGGTGTAAAACTTTATGTGAAACGTATCTTCATTATGGATGACGCAGAACAATTGATCCCGACCTGGATGCGTTTTGTGCGTGGTGTGGTGGATTCTGATGATCTTCCTCTAAATGTTTCACGCGAAATTTTGCAACATAACAAGGTTATTGATTCAATTCGTTCGGGTTGTACCAAGAAGGTGATCGGTTTGTTAAAAACGATGGCTGAAAAAGAAGCGGATAAATATGCGGAGTTCTGGAAGACCTTTGGTAAGGTACTTAAAGAAGGTGTGGTTGAAGGCGATGATTACAAAGAAGACCTGTCGAATTTATTTCGCTTTAGTAGCACACATGATGATTCTGAAGATCAAAAAGTATCCATTAAAGATTACATAGGGCGTATGCAGGAAGGTCAAAAGGCCATCTATTATGTTTCTGCCAATACCCATGCAATGGCAAAAAACAGTCCGCACCTGGAAATCTTTAAAAAGAAAGGTATCGAAGTGTTACTAATGTCTGACCCGGTTGATGAATGGGTGACTACTCATTGGGCAGAAGTGATGGATAAACCGTTACAGTCTGTTACCAAGGGTGAATTAGACCTGGGTGATTTAAAGGATGAAGACGAAAAGAAGGAAGAGGATAAGAATAGTGAAGGCAATGAAAAGTTAGCAGAACGTATACGAAAAGTTTTAGAAGGAAAAGTAAAGACCGTTCGCGCCACCTCACGTCTGACCACGTCTCCTGCTTGTCTCGTTGCTGATGAAAATGACATGGGACGACAAATGGAGCAAATCCTAAAGGCATCAGGACAAGAAATACCGGTGACCAAGCCAATACTTGAAATAAATCCGGATCATCCAATACTCAAGAAAATTGATGGTGAAGCAAATGAAGATCTATTTGCCGATTGGTCACAGATTCTGTTTGATCAGGCTTTATTGAGTGAAGGCAGCCAGTTGGAAGACCCGGCTACTTTTGTCAGTAAGTTAAATAGCTTGATAGTGACTCTGGCTGAATAAGCAGAAATTAGATCATTCGTTTAAATGGGGCAATATTGCCCCATTTTTCGTTTCACTCTCAAGCTTGCATAGCCTAAAATGAGATAACGTCATAAATTCGGTTGCTATGGATCATTCTCAGGAAAATATTTCGAGACTTCTTCGTGAGCTTAACGAGATTGGTATCGCGCTCTCAGCTGAAAAGGATCACGATCGCTTACTTGAACTGATACTTGTTAAAGCAATGGAGATCACCAATGCAGATGGCGGGACTTTATATACTCGCACCGATGATCAACGCCTAAATTTTGAAATCGTGCATAATCGTTCCTTGGATATACATAAGGGTGGTACCAGCGGTGAAGAGATTTCATTTTATCCCATCGCCCTTTATGACGACGAAGGCAAGCCTAATACACATATGGTCGCTGCCAGTGCCGTTATCAGCGACAAAACAGTCAATATCCCAGATGCCTATGACAGCGAAGAGTATGATTTTTCCGGCACGCGTAGTTTTGATAATAAAATGGGTTATCGTTCGATTTCGTTTTTGACCGTGCCTATGACCAATCATGAGAATGAAAATATAGGTGTATTGCAATTGATCAATGCAATGGAACCCGACTCCAACAACATCATCCCATTTTCTCTATTGGAACAACAATTAGTTGAATCACTCTCTTCTCAAGCAGCAGTGACGATTACTAATAAAGCACTGATCGATGCGCAGAAAAATCTTTTCGATTCTTTTATTCAACTCATTGCCGATGCGATTGATGAAAAATCACCTTATACCGCAGGTCATTGTCGCCGTGTTCCGGTGTTGACCAATATGCTGGCGGATGCGGTTAATAAGATTGATAGAGGACCGTTAAAAGATTTCAGCATGACCGATGATGAAAAGTATGAGCTTGAAGTTGCCGCCTGGTTACATGATTGTGGAAAAATAACCACGCCAGAATATGTTGTCGATAAAGGTACCAAGCTGGAAACAATATTTGATCGTATTAGTCTTGTGGATATTCGTTTTGAAATTTTAAAAAGAGATGCAATGATCGAGGCACTTAAGTCGAAACTTAGCAAGAACAATGGTTCTGGTGATATCGATCAAGCATTAGAAAATAATGAATCATTGCAAGAAGAGTTAAATAGATTATCAAAAGAAAGAGAAGATATTCGTGCCTATAATGTTGGCGGGGAAGTTTTGGCAGATTTTGATCTTAAGCGTATCGAGGAAATTGCCCTTAGAACATATAGTGATTCTGATCAAGAAATAGTGAACCTGTTGAGTGATGAAGAAGTTCAAAACCTTCAAATAGGACGTGGCACGCTTTCTATTAGAGAAAGAGATATCATTAATAATCATGTCTCGGTCACGATTAAAATGCTTGAGTCATTACCCTATCCCAAACACTTGGCCAAGGTGCCTGAATATGCGGGTGGCCATCATGAAAAGATGGACGGTAGTGGGTATCCAAATAAGTTAAAAAGAGAAGATATGTCTGTGCAGGCAAGGATGATTGCTATTGCTGATGTCTTCGAGGCTTTAACTGCCAGTGATCGGCCTTATAAAAAAGCGATGCCACTATCTCAGTCTTTAAAGATACTAGGACAGATGAAACTGGATAATCATGTTGATGCAGACCTGTTTGATGTTTTTATGAATGAAAAAATCTATCTTGATTATGCCAAACAGTATCTTGGTAAGAATCAAATTGATGAAATCGACTTCAATCATATTCCTGGTTACACCACAATCAACTAAACTCAGTGACTCAATCCATCAGCGTGCGTGAATTAATTCAACGTACTGAAAAAAAATTCGATGTAGCTAATCTTCATTTTGGTCACGGTACTGATAATGCGCTTGATGAATCATTTTATCTGGTGATGGCAGCGGCAGGACTGGAATTTGATTGTTCTGAAGAGAAACTGGATGAACCTATTCAACAAGATTTATTGAATCATATAGAAGGATTGATCGAACAACGCGTTAATCAGCGGATACCGGTTGCCTATCTGGTTAATGAGGCCTGGTTTGCCGGACAAAAATATTATGTTGATGAGCGCGTACTCATACCGCGCTCCCCCCTTGCCGAGCTCATCACGTCTCAATTTATGCCGTGGTTATCATTTAGTAATGTCGATTCAATTCTTGATATCGGTACCGGGAGTGCTTGTATTGCCTGTGCTTGCGCGACTGCATTTCGACATGCGCGGGTCGATGCTGTGGATGTGGATGATGATGCGATTGAGGTGGCTAATAAAAACGTTTTGTCGCATAAGCTTGAACAAAGAGTCAGCATCATTAAATCTAACTTGTTCGAACAACTTAAAGATAAAACATACGATGTGATTATTAGTAATCCACCCTATGTTGGTAATGACGAGATGCAATCATTACCGAAAGAGTATTTACATGAACCAAGTCAAGCACTTGAAGCGAGTGATAATGGTTTGGAATTGGTTGAGAAAATTTTAAAACAGGCCTCAAGTCATTTGAGTGATAACGGCGTGTTAGTAGTTGAAGTCGGTAACAGTATGGATGCGCTCGTTGAGCGTTATCCTGCTATGCCATTTACCTGGCTAGAATTTGAAGAAGGCGGACATGGTGTTTTCTTACTCAATAAATCTGATCTGGAAAAATTTAATTTTTAATTTAATGTATTAGTACATTCATGAACCAGTGTTTTGTTGGGCTTGCTTCATAAAGCATATCAGAGGTAATGGGACGCAGGTTACCTTCTTCAGGGGGCACTTTTAACTCATTCATGTCGACATCATGCAACAAACCTTCAATACCCTTATCGGTCATTTTCATTTGGTAATAGATACCGTTGTAGGCATTAATGCCATATTCGCCAGGGTACTTATGTAGAAACAATAGGTCATATTCCAAATCAGTCATATCCTCTTTAGATATAAATCGATTATTTTTGTAAGGGTAGGGCAGGTGGCATATCATTATTTCTGGTTTTTGCATGCAATCGAATGGTCGCATCGATAAAAATTGTTTTTCAAATTTATCTTCATCAAGCTTTAACTCATAGCTATAGCCTTCACCTTTTGCAGTGAACGTTATCTGTCCTATATCAACAGACTCATTTTCACTAGCCTGTAAGGTAATTGTCATCGGGCGATCAATGTCAATTGCCAATAAATTACCCGAGAACAGTGCAAAAAATATTAATACAAAACCGCCGTTAAATCGTGGCATTGCGCATATACTCCCTAAAAGATGTATTGTTACACCCATACATTGATAAATATAGAACTTTAGATACAATCAGAAGTCATATTTATGAAGTTACTATGCCATTCAAATATCAGCAAATATTGCTAAATTGTATCAATGTCAGGCATAAAAAGTCTAAAGAGGTGATTGCAATGTACTACTCAATATCCCATATGTTTTTCTCCGTTTTGATTAGTGCGATTCTGATACCGTTTTCTTCCATGGTATTAGCCGATGTCCAACCAGCAGACCATCGTCACAATGTTTCGGACAAGGCATGGGAAGATAATTTAAGAAATCAAAACTTTCAGGATAGGACAATCATTGAAGGTGTTGAGCAAGATATCATTGAATTAAAAGCTCCCTATACGGCTGAAGATGCAACCGTCGTTCCTATCTCCATTCATTCCAAGATTCCACAAACCGCAGAACGTTATATCAAAAAGATGTCTATTTTTGTTGATATGAACCCGATGCCAGTGGTGGGTTTTTTTGAATTTACCCCCGACAGCGGCAAGGCGGATTTAGCTATGCGCATCCGTGTCGATACCTTTAGTTATGTTCGCGCTGTTGCAGAAATGAATACTGGCGAACTCTATATGACCAAGAGTTTTGTCAGAGCTAAAGGTGCATGTTCAGCACCACCGCCAGCGAGTATGGAAGATTCAAGAAAACTACTTGGTAAGATGAAGATGAAAGTAGTGGGTAAAGTGAAGATGGGGGAACCCAATCTGATGCAAGTGAAAGTGCGACATCCTAATATCACCGGTATGGCGCCGTTAAAGATTGGTTCGCGTGTCATTCCGCCAGCCTTTTTTATGGACTCCTTCGAAGTAGATTACAATGGCAAGTTGATCGTCAAAGCCTTTTTGACCTTTTCTATCAGCATGGACCCAGCGTTACGTTTTTACTTTGTGCCTGAGAAAGAAGGCGTAATGACAGTGAAAGGAACGGACACGAAAAAGAATGCGTTTAGCTCAAGTTACGAGGTAAGCATAAGTTCTTGATTTAAATTTAAAAGATAGGTTTGGAACACCGTAATATTTATGTTGACAAATTAGAGAATCAAATTAAGATGTCGTGTAATAAAACTAATCCTCTTTATTACGCTGTATGAAACAGCTCAAAAATAAGAATAAAAACCCTAAAAACAACCAAGTTTTCCGTCGAACTGCTTTAGCTACGGCAATTGCCGTCGCTGTTGCGCCCATGGAAGTGGCACTTGCGGGTTCTTTTCGTGATCAACCCTGGGGTCGAAATCTCGAGTTTTCCCTTGTCCCAACGACTGAAGATAGAGGACTTGTTGCTGGACAGCTACTGCAACCCCTGTTTGGAGATAACAAAAAACTAACCTACGCAGATTTGCGTGCCATTTACGGTTTGTCTGCTGGAAATACAGAGGAACTGAATGTTGGCTTAGGCCATAGACAGTTCTATGGTGATCGCCGTTGGTTATTAGGCGGCTATATGAGTTTCGATTACCGCAATACCGAACGCTCAGATCAACAGCAGATGACCTTTGGTTTAGAAGCACTATCGATTAAATACGATGCTAATTTTAACTACTACCTGCCGATAAGTGGTACGGATGTCGTTGGCACGGGTGTTGGTGGCGGTATCTTTATTGGTAATTCCTTCTTTGCCAATGGTGTCGTTGAAGAGGCCTTAGAAGGATTTGACTTTGAGGTGGGTGCTTTACTGCCCTTTTTGACCTATGGCGAAACCCGACTTTATATTGGTACCTATCACTTTGATGGCGATGTTGCCCCTGATACCGGAATGGGAGCCAAAGTTAGATTGGAGTTTCGACCACGTAAAGATATGACTCTGGGTGTGTCTGTTCAGGACGATGACTTGTTTGGCACCTCTGCTCAGTTTCAGTTGAAATACAGCTTTGGCTACTCGAAGGAAACCGGTGTGCGCACCATGAACGAACGCATGATTTCGTTTCATGAACGTGATATCGATGTCAAAGAAACTAGCCGTCTTCCCGATAGCGTAATGGAGTCTACCGACCCCGATGACCGCGTTACTATTTTTTCAGGTAATGTGGTGCATGTCGATAATGTTAAAGGGTCGGCCAACGGCACAGGTACGTTTGAAAATCCTTATGACAGTTTTGCTAATTGTATTGGCAAGGCCTGTGATACCAACGGTACGGTAGTCTATGTCGGTGCGGGTGGTGTGTCGAGTACGGTTACGACCTATGACACGACAACATTTGCTATGGCCGATAATCAAAAATTGCTTGGTCGTGGTGTCAGTTTGTTTGGGTTAGGTGGTGATGCAGCCCCGACATTGACCGCAGCAGGCAATGTTATCAATCTGGCGAATAATAATGAAGTTGCTGGTTTGAAAATTAGTGGTGCAGGTGGTCATGGCATTTACGGCTTAAACAGCAACAATTTCAATATTCATGATAACCAGATTATTGGTTCGGCTATGAGTGGAATAAACGTGAGTTTTGATGAAACTGGACCAACATCGGTTTCCGGGCTTATCAGTAACAACACGATTTCAGGGAGCGGTGGTTACGGTGTCCAACTCGAAGCAAAATTCAAAAATCCTACGGGTAAAACGTTTACACAAGACTTTAGCATCGCCAATAATACGATTACGGGTAATGGTGTAGGTATTGATGTCGAAAACTGGGCCTATGACACTAATAGTCTTACCCAAACCTTAAGCATTACTGGAAATACCATTAGTGGTAATACCGGTGATGGTATAAGCATTTATAACTACGCCTACAATGCTAATACGACTGCCATTAATTTTACCCAGAATACAACAATAAGCGGCAACACGATAACGGGTAATGGCAATGATGGCATCAATATTAGGAACAATATGTCATCAGGTAGTAAAGGCACATTTAAGACTACCATTGCCAATAATACGATTACCGGCAATGCTGATGATGGTATAAATATTTATAACCATGTATACGGGTCGGATGCTTATCGTTCTTCTTTTAACAGTATTGTCACGATATCGGGTAATAATATCAGTAACAATGCCGGTGATGGTATTTATGTAAGTAACTCTGTTTCCGACGATGGAACAGCTGCCCAGACCATCCTTAAATTTAATGCGAATATCAGTAACAACACTATCAACAGCAACGGTGATGATGGTATTTACATAGATAGCACCACAACTACGTATGGCATACTCAATCAGACTATTACCATCAGTGGTAATACTATTAACAACAACGCTGGGGATGGCATAGACATTGATAGCTATACAACAAGCTATGGCGTGTTAAACCAGACAATTCTTCTGACGAATAACACCATTCAGAATAACGTCGGTGATGGTGTCAATTTAGATCATTATGGAGCCTATAATGCTGTAGGCCCAACCTATGGTTCGACACAGAGTGTCAAGTTTACTGGCAACACGATAACGGGTAATGGTGGTTACGATGTCGCTATCTACAACAACAATGATACATACAGTATTCAGACCGTGACATCTGGTGGCGGTAATACTATTGGTACTATTTCTGCTGATGGCGATGGTACGCAGTCGGTAACCTTGCCTTAAATAAAAGGGTTATTTATTTTAAAAGGAGTCAAGTATGACTCCTTTTTTTTCGACTTTTTCACATATTCTGATAAATCACATTTTAATGGACTGTAGATAGAAATATTGTGTCGAAGTAAATTAAAATCATAATTGTGAAAGACACTTTCTTTATTACTTAACGAATCAACAATGAACGAGCAAGATCCAATAAACGAGAATTGCCACTGTCTGAGTGGTTTGTTATCCACACAGTGTTGTGGGTTAACCGAAGTCGTATTGCCGACAGCAGAAGAGAAAGCCAGATTCACGCAACAACTCAATCAGGCCGATATGGCCTGGGATGAGGGTGAACTGCCTAAGGCTGCAACTGGTTATATCAGCATACTTCGACGCTACCCCGCACATATAGAAGCCTTATATGGTCTCGCACAAGTGAGGCAAGCAGAAAATATTTTATCTGCGGCAGAAGCATTATTACAACGCTGTATTAAGATTGATCCGAATAGTCTGAGGTGCAATACCGAGCTAGCGATGAGCTTGTATAATACCGGCAAGCATTATGAGGCTGAAATTCATGCCCGTAACGCTGTTCGACTTGGACCTCGCGATGCCCAGGCGCACAATGTGCTGGCTATGATCCTGACGGATATCGGTCGACCGCTTGCAGGCGAATACCATTATCGTCAGGCCATTAAATTGCATGAGCCAGTAGGTAAGCTATGTGCCAACTTAGCATTGAATTTGCGGCAGCAGGGCAAGCTGGATGAATCTGAGCAGTGGTATCAGAAGGCAACAGAGATGGAACCGGAGAATATCTCAACCCTTTTGGGCTGGATCAAGCTCAAAGAAGTGCAGCGGCAATTCGATGATGCCTGGGAATTACTGGAAAAGGCCACTGCACTGAAACCAAATTCTCCTGCTATTTTGCATATGCGTAGTGGCTTGTTAAAAAGAAAAAAGCGTTATGACGAAGCGATTGCAACCTTGGATGAATTAGAGCTAGCCAAAAGTGATGTTGAGGAACTGGGACCCGGTTATTATCAGGAACGTGCTCAAATCCTGGATAAAATGGGGCGATTCGATGAGGCATTCGTCAATTATAGCCGCTCTAATGAATTGATATGCGAGTCTGACAAAGGCAACTACCGACGCGAGCAAGCCGTGAGGATGGCGAAACGGTTGAAAGGCTTCTTCACCGCTTCACGCTATTCACTGATGCCCAAATCACCCTTGAGGAAGGATGTTGCACAACCGATATTCATTATTGGCTTTCCACGTTCTGGTACGACAATGACCGAACAAATAATAACGGCACACCCCAATATTACCGCCGGTGATGAATTACAGTTTATCGGCGATCTTGTACGGTTTGGTCCCAATTTATTGAATAGTCCGATGAAGTATCCAGAGTGTTTCGCAGATTTGTGGATGGGTGAAAATCAGGAGGCACTAGATAGTTTTCGTGATTTTTACCTAAAACGAACTGAGCAATTAGGCATACTGGAAAGTAATAGTCAGTGGTTTACAGACAAGATGCCGTTGAATGAAATACACCTCGGTATGATTAGTATGATATTCCCGCAATCACCGGTCATTCATTTACTTCGCCACCCGCTGGATGTGGTGTTATCCACATTTTTTACCGACCTGACACATGGATTCAATTGTTCTTACAAATTAGAGAATGCAGCACATCAATATGCACTGGTGATGGATTTAGTTAACCATTACCGGACAGTATTGGATATCAAATACAAGGCTGTTAAATATGAAGACATTGTCGCCGACCAAGAAAATAAGACTAAAGAATTACTGGAGTTTATCGGTGTAGACTGGGATGAAAGTTGTCTCAATTTCCACAACAACACACGTTATGCACGTACGGCAAGTTATGCTCAAGTCTCGGAAAAGATGTATACCAGTTCAGTGTTTCGGTACAAAAATTATCGTAAACAAGTAGAACCCATCATTCCTATATTGGAATCACATATAAAAAACTTGGGTTATACGATTGATTAATGTAGTACGATTTATAATGAATTAACGCGGTCAAGCAAAGAAGTCGTAACCGACTCAATAACAGGTTGCCAATTAGCATATTCAGTTTGCCGGATTATGCGCATTGATGGATACCAGGGAGAATCCTCTCGCCCAAGTAACCAGCGAAAATCGGGCGGATAAGACAATAACATCCACACCGGTTTTCCGAGTGCACCAGCAAGATGCGCTATTGCTGTGTCGATGGTGATCACTAAATCAAGTTGATTTATCACCGCTGCGGTATCGCTGAAGTCATTAAACGCGTCACCCAAATTAGGGAATTGCATTGTTATTGGTAGTTCATTAATTTCGCCTAGCTTTTCACCTTTTTGTAGTCCTATAAAAGTAACCCCTTCGATTTGGAGTAATGGTTTTAGTAATGATAACGGGCACGAACGATGCCGCAGCATGGTGTTGTTTAGATTACCGGTCCAGACAATACCGACGCGAAGTTTCCCCGGTGGAATTCGGGTAGACCAATAAGCCGTCTTATCAGGGTCAACAAACAAGTTATCAATCCTTGCTGGAATATTGTCCAGTGTCGTCGAAAAAATGCCGGGGAGGCTGCATAGATGGATATGGTAATCAAAGTGCATCTTCTCGTGAATCGCATCACGCTTCAGACAGACCTTGTTAATGCCGCTGAGGTGTTTGAATAAGCCGAACAGGGGTTGGCGTGTCTCAAAGACTATTTCACCACCAAATTCAGCTAATTTAGGCAGATAACGACTGAATTGAATGATATCGCCATAGCCTTGCTCATCATGTACAAGTAATCGTTTACCGTTTAATGCACATCCATCCCATCGTGGGATATTATGCTTTATTTTGGGAACGAGTTTGTTCATTTCTCTAACTTGAAATCTGTACTCATAGCCTTGCCACCCTTCTTCAAACCTGCCATGAAGAAGGTGAATATGTGCGAGATTCCATAGCGCGAACGGATCCTGATCGTTATGGGATAGGGCCTGCTTATGAAACGCTATCGCTTCTTCGTATTTACCCTGAACATTCAAGCTATTAGCGATATTGCCATATATCATTGCCAAGTACGGGCTTTCATTTTTATCATGCAATAACTCATAAGCCTTCATATATGCATCATGTGCTTTGGCAGGTTTACCCAAAGCCATATAAACTAAGCCCAGAGTATTATGAAATTCCAGCATACCAGCACGTTTTTTTATAGCCGCTTGGACATATTCAAGTGCTTTTAGGTGATGGCCATCCTTATTTTCCAATAAGGCTAATAAATGCAAAATTCTGGGGAGGTTAGGTGATTGAGTCTGTAATTGTTGGCATAAGTTTCGACAATCATTAAACCGCCCGGATTCAAAGTATGAGTGTGCTTGTTTTATTGCATCTTTTAGCGTTGGTTGCTGAGGCGCGATGGTCACTTGTTGGTATTGGTGTCAGTTAGAGTGGTTATTGTTATGAATGATTAAATTTAATTCGTTTCTTTGTTAGTAATCAACGCAGCTAATGCTTTTCGAAAGCCAATGAGTGATGCGGTTAACGTGATTGTTTTACTATTATTTCCAACATAGAAAAGAACTTTAATTTCTCTGCCTTTGTATAATTTGGCGATCATTTTTTTATCTAATTCTTTTCTTGCAACACAAGCCTCTTTATTACAGACCCGTATCGGCAACTTGAATTTATCTCCCGCATCAATACCATAGAGCATGCCAGGAATTAATGAGATGCCTAATGGTAACTTAAACGTGAGAATCGGTGTATCGCTCACCGAATTAAAATTTACAATTAGAGAAGCTAGTGTTGCCTTGCCTTTTTGCCCAGTAATATGCTGATCGATAAAGCATCTTTCTTTATCATTTTTGCTGGTGATGCACTTCAAGTGCCATGCATCAAATGGTGCTTTTTTGGTTATATTCGACTTGTTTTTTGCCTTTGCTTCATTATGTAGCGGTTCTGCTGCAATAGTTGATTGTGCGGCCGAAAACAAAAAGAGCATTAAAAATATACTGGTAAAGTGGAAACAGTGTCGTTTTATGATGGTTGAGCTATTCATGAAAAGATGACCCTTAATCTAATTATTTAATAACATTAATTGTTTAGCCAGAGGTTCGACATCTGCGATCACGGCCATAATCTCACGTTCATTTTTACGCCACTTATCTGGATCCGGTGTTGTTAATGTATGACGTGATTCGGGTAATTGATCATCTGCTAGGGCTTGCATGCGAGGGCCAAACGGAATGTCAGCAAATGTGCATAATTTTTTTGCCGTCTCAACCGGATCATCAAGAAAAGTTTCATAACTTACACTTGTCCAGTCTTTGTCATTAAGCTGTGTTAATTCATTCAGTATTTTCTGGTTGGCACTATGCCATTGGAAAGCAGCAATTTTTTCTAGCGGAGCACCATTTAACGCACGCCAACCGGGTGGTAATAATAACGACCAGTCTTTGCCTTGCCAGCTAGGTAGCCCTCGATAGGTAATAAATTTCCCTGAGCGCCAGGCATCGATGATACTGCTGATGTTTTCACGCGGTCTGCGATGCAAAAAGATAAACATTGCGCCAGGAAACACGGCTTTGATAAAAGGTATTCGTAATGCGTTCTTCGGTGTTTTTTCCAAAAAGCGAAATTTTCCAGGTCTTTCTGATGCAGCATAACTGCTTAGTGAACGTCCATTCGTATCTAACAATTGAGAAAGGAATGCCTGCCTCAAAGTCATAATGACTTCATCTGATGCATCAGCAGCCTTTAATTCATTAGAATCAAATTCGTGTGTTGCCGGGTTTAATGCATCGATGCTTTCAATTAGCTGATGACTTTCACCGCCGATTGTCCAGAGCTCACGGTTACGCGCCAGTGTTTCAAACAGTAAGGTGCTCCCGGAGCGAGGACCGGCAACTATAAAAATAGGTCTATCAAATGAGCTTGATATTTTCTTTTTCATGTTAGCGGGTGATGCTTGGCCAGTTATTGGTATTTGAGTTTGTGCATTGGATTTTAGTTGTAGATTTAATGCTGCACCGAGGCGTGAATTGAGAATAGTTGCCGCAGGCATTCCATTGCTAGCAACAGGTAGGGGTTCGTCGATGGAGCTTACGCGCTTCAATATATCCGCTCTCAAACGCTGATATTCTGTCCATCCAGACTCATTGTCGCTGTGCATCGACCATATTGAGCGCCAGTCGTAAACCAATGCATCAAGTAAACCTTTAAATTCTACCTTTCCGATTTGAGAACCTGACGTTGATTCGAACATATCATCGGCTATTTCCCTGACTAAAAGTTCCAATTCGCCCGGATGCATGACGACTGAGGCATTATGGAGTTCTGTTTTCAATACAAGTGATGCATCTGGGTCAAATGCAAACATATGTGGCTTTGATTGAACGCTATTAATTTTATCAAATGGTCGTTCTGACTGCGCCATTAAATTCCAGAATGCAGAGGTTCCGGTGGTATCCGCCACTAAGTGAATACGGGTCACATCCGAATCGTTTATCACAGTGTGGTTATGCCAATTATCAAATACCCAGACCTCACCCGCTGCCATATTGACTTCATTTCCGTTACAACAAAAACGAATAGACGGGTCGGTCACAATCGGAACATGAATACGGAATCTGTCGCGCCAGTAATAATTGATATCCGTGTGTATCGGAACGGTCGCTTTTGGGCTCAGTCGCATCAGACGAGAACGTCCGATAACGGTATTGAATGAGGCGAGAATCTGTTTGATATAAAGGCAGCGATTAAGTTTTTCTGTCGGTAACATTGGGCCATGCATGTCGTCATTGATTTGTCCGTTAGCAGAAACCAAAATCATTGAAGAATTACCTTCAAACTGTTGTGGATGCGCGCGCCATTCATCTTCAGCAAAACCATTTACTTCGTTTACTAATTGTTCAACATCAACGCGTAATGGTAATTTGTAAAATGGGGTTTCAAGTCTCATAACGTTTTATTTAGTATTTTTTAAATTAAATGAAGTACAAGGTAACTTCTTAATATATTTGATAATTATAAATGAATTAGACCAGTTTAACCCAATGGATTTTCAAAATATAATCAGAAGACAAAAATGGAGGCTCATTGTTTTTTATGCTGGAGCGATAATGTTTGTAATATAATTATTTAAAATGACCCATTTAAATAATTAGCTTTTTAGGTGACAAACCAATACATATTGAAACAAATGTAACTGTCTTTTTAGAAAAATAACCACTCCGTAGTAAAAACATGTATTTAAACGAGGTGCTGATATAAGGGGTGTTATTTCTTCTGTTGAGATTTATAGGTTATTGTGCAACTTGATGACTATTTGAGAGGCTGATTTGAGTAGGCACGAATATAGAGGATTAAGATAATTAATGAGGTGTGATAATGACAAATGGTCGTAAAAGCGGTCTATCATTGCAAGAGCATCAGGTTGCCGGGAATGGTTTACTCGATCGACGACTCTTCCTCAAAAAAGGTCTGCAGTTTGGTGCTATCTCAACGATTGCTTCATCAACTGCATTGGCAGCTACAAATTCAGAAACAAAAATCAAATCTGCACATCCTCCCTGGATGCATGTACCGGGCAAACCCTTTTCAACTTACGGCATGCCATCCTCTTTTGAAGGTAATGTTGTACGCTTCCCTACACAAAATGAGGCTGTCCCCGGTAATGGTGTTTCATGGACGCCGTTACATCTGATGGAGGGCACGATAACGCCGAATGGTTTGCACTATGAAAGACATCACAACGGCGTGCCGCAGATCGACCCCAAAAAACACCGCCTGTTAATTCATGGACTGGTAAAGCAAGACTTAACATTTAGTATCGATGATTTACTGCGTTACCCAATGCACTCAAAGATTTGTTTCATAGAGTGTGGTGGCAATAGTAATGCGGGCTGGAATAAACAACCTTCCCAATCTGAAGCAGGTTATTTTAACGGATTGGCTTCTTGTTCTGAATGGACCGGTGTTCCGCTTTCAGTCTTGTTAGGTGAAGTTGGTTTAAGAAAGAAAGCAAAATGGCTTGTTGCGGAAGGTGCGGATGCCTTTGCTATGCAAATGTCCATCCCCATTGAAAAGGCATTGGATGATGCCTTTCTTGCCTTGTATCAAAATGGAGAACGCATTCGACCGGAAAATGGCTATCCTCTACGCTTGATTGTTCCGGGTTGGGAAGGCGTGTTAAATGTAAAATGGTTACGCCGCTTAAAGGTGACAAATCGCCCGGTAATGGCACGTAATGAAACATCACGTTATACCGAATTACAACCCTCAGGTAAGGCGCGTATGTTTACCTTTCCTATAGAAGCAAAATCATTAATCACTTCACCTTCTGCACATATGGTTTTAAAAGAACCGAGTCTCTATCAAATCACAGGGTTGGCCTGGACTGGGCGCGGTAAAATCAGCAAGGTTGAAGTTTCTGCGGATGGCGGTGAAACATGGGCGGAAGCTGAATTACAAGAACCTGTCCTCGATCGTGCCTTTACCCGGTTTCGTTTGCCCTGGCACTGGAATGGCAAACCGGCTGTATTAAAGAGTCGTGCAATAGACGAAACGGGATATGTTCAGCCAGAACGGACGGAGCTTGTTAAGCAACGTGGACGTCACGGTTTTTTTCACTACAACGCGATCACCAATTGGCATGTCGATAGCGATGGTTTTGTCTCACATGTCTATGACAAGAATGAAAATGAAACGACAGATTCTGATATCAGTATTGATAGCGGTTGGGATTAATCATTTATCCGCTGAACCACCCCATGGCCCGGGTCTGGGTCATGCTATCTCGCCTGAAGAAATAGCCGCATGGGATATCAGTGTTTTTCCTGATGGAGAAGGGCTGCCTAAAGGTGAGGGTAATGTTAAAGATGGTAAAGCACTCTACAAGAATAAATGTATAGCCTGTCATGGCGAGAATGGATTAGGTACTGCTACGGGTGATCAACTTGCTGGGGCACAAATGGGATTAACCAGTGAGTATCCAGAAAAAACTATTGGTAGTTACTGGCCTTATGCCACAACCGTGTTTGATGTGGTACGACGCTCCATGCCGATGACCGCCCCAGGTTCATTAAATGATAATGAAGTTTATGCCGTTACTGCCTATCTATTGTTTCTGAATAATCTTATCGGTGAGGATGATGTAATGGATGCGGTAACGTTACCTAAAGTGAAGATGCCAAATGAAGATGGGTTTATCAATGTTTATGAGGAAGAGACGTCCAAGTAAAGATTGATTAAGTATTGAAATATTTAATTAAAGCCATCGGATAGTGGGTCATCTTCCTCTTTATAATTCGCAATATATTTTTCTATTTCATCAATCTCAACTACCCCCGGCCAAGTGACGAGTGCACGTCCATCAGGATGAAATATCGCTATTGAAGGAATACCCGTCAATCGTCGTCCGATTAATTCGGATGCTAGATCGATATCGGCCAGAAATAGGGGATAGTCGAGTGGGTTTCGTTTTACGAAATCTCGCAGGATATCCATCTTGCCATAGGCAAAGCTGGGAAAATCCAGTGTTACACCCAGCATCGGTATTTCCGGATTGCGAGCGATGAATTTTTTGATCTGTGGTAATTCGATCACACAGGCACTGCAGGTGGGACTCCATATATTAACCACGACCCATTGTCCCTTACCGATGTGATTACTCAAGGATTCTTCTGTGCCGGAAATATTAACCAGACGCATATCGGGCGGATTGGCATTTGCCGATAGTGATATCAGCAGAATAAGCGTAATTAGGATAGGACGTACCATGTTATCTAGTTTAGGTCGCATAGGTATGAATTTGAAACATTAAATTACCGTTGAGTTCAACATGACGACATCGGCGTTCCCGTATACAATAGCGCGCCATGTCAGGAAATACATTCGGAAAACTATTTACTATCACCAGTGCCGGCGAAAGCCACGGCCCTGCGCTCATTTGTATTGTGGATGGCTGTCCACCGGGAATGACTTTATCTGAAGCTGATATGCAACATGATCTGGATCGGCGCAAACCCGGTAAATCACGTCATGTGACCCAACGTAAGGAGTCGGATACAGTCAAGATAATGTCTGGTGTGTTTGAGGGTGTGACGACAGGTACACCTATTGGTCTCCTGATTGAAAACGAAGATCAGAAATCAAAAGACTATGGCAATATTAAAGACATGTTTCGTCCGGGGCATGCAGATTATACCTACCAACAAAAATATGGGATTCGTGACTATCGGGGTGGCGGTCGTTCCTCTGCGCGTGAGACATGCATGCGTGTTGCCGCTGGTGGGATTGCCAAGAAATATTTAAAAGAAAAATTTGGCATAACGATTCGTGGTTATCTTGCACAAATCGGCCCATTAAAGATAGAACATAAAGATTGGGATGAAGTGGAAAATAATGCGTTCTTTTGTCCTGATCCGGGACGCGTTTCTGAACTAGATAATTATATGGATGCATTGCGTAAAGAGGGTGAGTCTATCGGTGCGCGTATCAATGTCGTTGCTGAAAATGTTCCGGTTGGATTAGGCGAGCCCATCTTTGATCGTCTCGATGCTGATATCGCCAAGGCGATGATGAGTATTAATGCCGTTAAGGGTGTAGAGATAGGTGCGGGCTTTGAATCGGTTGAACATAAAGGTACGCATCACAGAGATGAAATGACACCAGAAGGTTTTGTCGGTAACAATGCCGGCGGTGTACTTGGCGGCATTTCATCAGGGCAAGATGTTTTGGTGAGTATGGCCTTGAAACCCACATCCAGTATTCGCTTGCCTGGCGATACCATTGATAAAACAGGACAACCGGCTGAAGTCGTTACCAAAGGTCGCCATGACCCCTGCGTTGGTATTCGGGCAACGCCGATTGCCGAAGCGATGTTGGCATTAGTATTAATCGATCATGTCCTTCGACATCGTGCGCAAAATGCAGATGTCCAGTCAGAAACACCTGTCGTACCTTCCAGTAAATAATGATTAAAGTCGACGGTCTGCCTTACTGGCGACTGTCCGGTTTTTATTTCCTTTTCTTTCTTACCATCGGCGGTTTCATGCCGTATTGGTCTCTGTATCTTAAATCGTTAGGGATGAATGCAGAGGCAATTGGGATTCTGTCTGCGATAGTTGTCGTAACAAAGATCTTTTCGTCATTTATATGGGGTTGGGTAGTCGACCATACGGACAAGCGTATGCAGGTGATTCGTTATACTTCGCTCTTCTCTATGTTATCGTTTTCTCTGGTTTTATTTTTTCAGGATTTTTGGTCGCTGTTTATCATTTTATTTGTGTTTTCAATTTTCTGGAGTGCCGCATTACCTCAAGTTGAAGCCACAACCTTATCCCACCTTGGTGAGGAAAGTGATAGTTATACCGTTGTGCGAATATGGGGCTCGATCAGTTTTATTATTGCCGTATTAGCGTTAGGTAAATTTTTTGATTATTACCCCATAGATTATTTATTACCCATCGTTATTTTTTCAATGGCACTGGTTTGGATTCATAGTTTATTTATTCCTGAAGTCCATTCATCTCATGAAAAATTTAACGACTCAACATTTAAGGCTATTTTATTTAAACCACATGTCATTGCTTTAATGGCGGTGTGTTTTCTGATCCAGGCGGGCCATGGTCCGTATTACACCTTTTTTTCTATCTACCTTGAAGAGCATGGTTATTCAAATAGTTTTATTGGCACATGTTGGGCCTTGGGTGTTTTGGCAGAAGTTATTATTTATGTCTTCATACATAAAGTGATCGGTCGTTTCGGATTACGAAAGCTGATGATTTTAACAGTGATGTCAGCGACGCTGCGTTGGTTATTGATCGCGTTTTTTGTGGACAATGTCTTTATATTATTATCTGCGCAATGCCTGCATGCTGCTACGTTTGGAATTTATCATGCCGTAGCGATTCAATATATTCATCGTGAATTTAAAGGCTCTCACCAGGGACGAGGTCAAGCTCTCTATAGTAGTGTCAGCTTTGGTGCAGGATTAGCATTGGGTAGTTTAATCAGTGGCTATCTCTGGGATTCCGTTGGTTCCATGCAGACCTTTCTCTTTGCTGCTGTTTTGAGTGCGATCGGAATCATTATTGCCTGGTTTGGATTAAAAGATAATTAATCTGATTTTTTAATTGATTAGTTTATATGTGAAAAACTAAACGTTGGTGCCGCCGACGGTAATATCATCGATTCTGATTGTGGGTTGCCCAACGCCGACCGGAACGGATTGACCATCTTTACCGCAAGTACCAATGCCAGAATCAAGCGCCATATCGTTGCCGACCATCGTCACACGGGTTAATACGTCAGGGCCATTACCAATGATCGTTGCACCTTTGATCGGTGTCGTGACTTTACCGTTTTCGATTTTGTATGCCTGGCTGGCACTAAATACGAACTTGCCATTGGTTATGTCAACCTGGCCACCACCAAACTGCACCGCATAGATGCCTTTATCGACTGAGGCAATGATCTCTCCCGGGTCATGGATACCACCCAACATATAGGTATTTGTCATCCGTGGCATGGGTAAATGAGCATAAGATTCGCGACGACCATTCCCGGTAGGAGTAACACCCATTAGTCGCGCATTATGTTTATCTTGCATATAAGTTTTTAGTATTCCGCGTTCGATTAAGGTCGTCGAAGATGTCGGCGTCCCTTCATCATCAACATTCAAAGAACCGCGTCGATTTTCTATGGTGCCATCATCAACAACAGTAACTTCAGCGGATGCAACACGCTCGCCAATTCGGCCAGAGAATGCGGATGTTTCCTTACGGTTAAAGTCACCTTCTAATCCATGCCCAATAGCTTCATGTAAAAGAATACCTGGCCATCCCGATCCAAGTACAACGGGCATCATGCCTGCCGGTGCTGCATCAGCTTTAAGATTAATTAATGCTTGTTCAATGGCTTCATCAACATATGACATCGCCATGTCATCATTTAAAAAGTATTCGTATCCAAAACGACCGCCTCCACCAGAACCACCTTTTTCAATACGACCATCTTCTTCCACTATGACATTAATATTAAGACGGATCAGGGGTCTGACATCGCCACTTAGCATGCCATCACTATTGGCAACCAATATGGTCGATTGAGAACCGGTTAAACCAATCATGACTTGCTTAACGCGAGGATCTTTTTGTCGCGCAGTTTGATCAAGTTGTTTTAATAAATTGATTTTTTCTTCAGTTGTGACTGAGTTTAGAGGGTCGTTCTCACTATAGAGAATAGGTGTGGTTGTTTTGTGCCATGCTTGTAATTGACCATTGTCACCATGGCTGGCAATTGATCGTGCTGCAGTCGCTGCCTGAGTTAGTGCTGGCAATACAATCTCATCTGAATAGGCAAAACCGGTTTTTTCTCCGCTGATGGCACGAACGCCAACGCCTTGATCAATATTGAAGGAACCTTCTCTGACAATACCGTCTTCTAGTACCCACGATTCTGAATGAGAGGATTGAAAATAAAGATCAGCCTGATCAATTGATGGGAGTATCAGTTGATCTAATGTTTTTTGAACATCATTCAATTCAAGACCACGTTGGGTGAGTAAGGTATTTTCAGCTGTGTCTAATGCGTTAGTCATTTAATCTAATTATCCAGTTCGTTATGCTAATTTCATATGGGACAGCACAGGAAAGCTGTTGCGAAGTTTACCTTGCTTATCAAGGTCAACGGCGGCTATTGCTATCCCCGGACCTTTATCAACACTCGCGAGTATCGTGCCCCAAGGATCGACGATCATACTATGCCCCCAGGTTTCTCGCTCATTTACATGCGTCCCACCTTGGTTGGAGGCGATAACGTAGCATAAGTTCTCAATAGCTCGGGTTCTTAATAATGTTTCCCAATGAGCTTCCCCTGTGGTTGCTGTAAAAGCGGATGGTGCGGTAATAATTTGCACATTGTCATTATGCATTTTTCGATATAATTCCGGGAATCGTAGGTCATAACACACTGATAGTCCGATGTTTCCAATCTCGGTTTGTACTACAACAAGCTCATTACCCGGTTCAAAAGTATTGGATTCCTTGTAGGACTCGTTATTGGATTCATTAACAAGGGCATCAAATAGATGAATTTTGTCGTAATGAGCAGCACACTCACCCTTTGGGCTATAAAGTAGACTTGCGGCAAGAACTTTGTCTGGTTTATCAGATTTAAGTGGAATAGTGCCACCTAATAACCAGATTTGGTGTTGTTTTGATTGTTTTGAAAGAAAAGACTGTAAAGGCCCATTACCAAATGCCTCAGTAATCGCCAGACGATCATTATCTTGTTTACCCATTAATGGAAAATTTTCTGGCAATGTAACGAATTTAGCGTTTTTAGAAACTGCTTCAGCAATAAGTTTCTGGGCAATATTCAGATTTTCGGCAACAGTATCGGTAGATACCATCTGTATAGCGGCAACATTTGTCATAAGCTGATTATACGGGAGTCCTGAATATTCAAACAGCTCAAACAGCCCTGTAACGTTTTTAATGTATACCGTATAATCACCAGCTTTTTTATAGCTTTAGGGACAGAAAGTGAACGAAGATTTTGCACGGATTAATCGATTACCCCCCTACGTCTTCAATATAGTCAATGAATTGAAGATGGAGGCTCGTCATCGTGGCGAAGATATCATCGATTTTGGGATGGGAAACCCAGATCAGCCTACACCAAAACACATTGTTGAGAAGTTAGTTGAGGCATCACAACGCGATGACACCCATGGTTATTCCATTTCACGAGGGATCCCTCGTTTGCGACGGGCTATCTGTAATTGGTACAAAACTCGATATGATGTTGACTTGGATCCAGAGACTGAGGCGATAGTCACTCTGGGCTCGAAGGAAGGTTTAGCTCATTTGGCAATGGCTATTGTAGATAGAGGTGATGCTGTATTAGTCCCGAACCCGGCCTATCCGATTCATCCCTATGGTTTTGTGCTGGCGGGTGCGGATGTGCGCCATGTACCCATTGGCCCGGGCATAGATTTTTTTGAAGAATTGCAAAAATCTATAAGAGATTGTTGGCCCAAACCAAAAGCACTACTCATCAATTTTCCAAGCAATCCGACAACACAATGTGTGGACTTGGAATTCTTTAGTAAGATTATTGAAATCGCTAAAGAGCATCAGATCTGGGTGATCCAGGATTTAGCCTATGCCGATATTGTCTTTGATGGCTATACCGCACCATCAATATTGCAAGTCCCCGGAGCTAAAGATATTGCCGTTGAATTTTTTTCCATGTCCAAGAGTTACAATATGCCCGGTTGGCGTGTTGGTTTTATGGTGGGCAATCCCACTTTGGTCGCTGCACTTTCGCGAATTAAATCCTATCTGGATTACGGTACCTTCACACCAATACAGATTTCTGCGATCACTGCGCTTGATGAATCTCAACAATGTGTCGCCGAGATTCGTGATATGTATTGCAATCGACGTGATGTTTTGTGTGATGGCTTGAACGCAGCAGGGTGGGAAGTTGAAAAACCCAAGGGAACGATGTTTGTTTGGGCACCGATTCCTGAACAATTTAAAGAGATGGGCTCACTCGAATTCTCAAAAAAATTATTAATAGAGGCGAAAGTAGCGGTATCACCAGGAATAGGTTTTGGTAGTTATGGTGACCAGTTTGTTCGATTTGCGTTAATCGAAAATGAACATCGAACCCGACAGGCAATTCGTTCAATACGAGCGATGCTAAGGGAAGACAATCCACAGTCCGTTGTCGGATAACATTTAATTAAATTAAGAATTAGCGAGAAATAGTGATTATGGAGCCTGTTAAAATAGGATTGCTTGGTTTAGGCACGGTTGGCGGTGGCACTGTCAGTGTCCTCACGCGTAATGCAGATGAGATTGCTCGTCGCGCCGGTCGTGGTATTCGTATAACTCATGCGGCAGCCATAGATTACAATCCTGATTTGATTAAGGGTATCGAGCAGATTGATAAAATCTCTGATGACGCTTTTGTCGTTGTTGAGGATCCTGATGTTGATATCATTATTGAATTAATCGGTGGTTATTCACCAGCAAAAGAATTGGTATTAAAGGCGATTGAAAATGGTAAGCATGTTGTTACTGCAAACAAGGCGCTGATTGCATTACACGGCAATGAAATCTTTGCAGCCGCTCAAGCAAAAGGCGTCACTGTTGCTTTTGAAGCAGGTGTTGCGGGCGGAATTCCTATCATCAAGGCTGTGCGAGAAGGCTTGGCTGCAAACCAGATTGAATGGATTGCCGGCATTATTAATGGTACCGGTAATTATATTCTTACCGAGATGCGTGATAAAGGTCGAGACTTTGATGATGTCCTTAAAGAAGCACAAGCATTAGGTTATGCCGAAGCCGACCCAACATTTGATGTGGAAGGTATTGATGCTGCACATAAGTTAACTATTCTGGGATCGATTGCCTTTGGAATGCCATTGCAATTCGACAAGACTTATACCGAAGGCATAGGAAAAATAGAACAACAGGATGTATTGTATGCGGGCGAGTTAGGCTACCGCATTAAACACCTTGGTATAACACGCAAAACAGCTGATGGAATAGAACAACGTGTTCATCCAACACTAATTCCTGAGCGCCGTTTAATTGCCAACGTTGATGGTGTTATGAATGCTGTATTAGTAATGAGCGATGCCGTCGGGCCTACTTTATATTACGGTGCGGGTGCGGGTTCTGAACCAACGGCATCTGCTGTGGTTGCTGATGTCGTTGATGTCGTTCGTGCTTTGACAACGGATCCGGAAAATCGTGTTCCGCATTTGGCATTCCAGCCTGATGCCTTGTCTGACATCAATATACTGCCTATGGAAGATACGGAAACAGCTTATTATTTGCGCATGCATGCGATAGATAAGCCAGGCGTATTGGCAGAGGTGACGCGAATACTGGGTGATTCTGGAATAAGCATAGAAGCTATATTACAAAAAGAACCTGCGGCTGATGCCAGTTTTGTTCCTATAATATTCCTGACTCAGCGGATTAAAGAAAAAAATATGAATGATGCGATTGCCAAGATAGAGCAACTTGATGCGATCGATGGTGAAGTAATGCGCATTCGTATGGAAACATTAGGGTAATTGATAAAATGACTTTTCGAACTCGATATACTGGATTAATTGAGAATTATCGTGACCGGCTTCCGGTCAGTGATAGCACACGTATTATCAGTCTTGGCGAAGGTAATACACCATTAATAAAAATAAATAATATTCCTGACTTACGGGATAAGAATGTTGACCTTTATGTTAAATATGAAGGTTTAAATCCTACTGGTTCATTTAAGGATCGCGGCATGACTATGGCGGTGACCAAGGCAGTAGAAGATGGTGCAAAGGCTATTATTTGTGCATCTACTGGTAATACCTCAGCCGCCGCTGCCGCCTATGCAGCGCGTGCTGGTATCACTGCTTTTGTATTAATACCTGATGGCAAAATAGCACAAGGTAAGTTGGCACAAGCGATGATGGAAGGAGCTGTAGTACTTCAAGTTAAAGGTAATTTTGATGATGGTATGCGTTTAGTGAAGGAAGTTGCCAATGAAGCACCGGTAACCATCGTTAATTCAATCAATCCATATCGTTTGCAGGGACAAAAAACAGCTGCGTTTGAGATTGTTGAAGAGTTGGGGCGCGCGCCAGACTTTCATTGCTTACCCGTAGGTAATGCCGGCAATATTACAGCACATTGGATAGGTTATAGTGAATATGCTTGTGCCAAGGGTGAACAAGCCACCGCTGCTTGTGCGCATTGTAATGGTGTGTGTCCATATGCCGATGGACCGATTGTAACTACTCGACCTAGGATGGTCGGGTATCAAGCGAGTGGTTCCGCACCCTTTATGCGTGGTGAAATGGTAGATAACCCTGAGACGGTGGCAACCGCAATTAGAATCGGTCATCCCCAGTCATGGGATTATGCCTGGAAAGTGCGTGAAGAATCAGATGGCTGGTTCGATGAATGTGATGATGTCGAAATTCTTGCGGCGCAAAAGTTACTGGCAGAAAAAGAAGGTATTTTCTGTGAGCCAGCTTCAGCAACATCAGTTGCTGGTGCTATGCGAGATATTAATTCGGGTAAAATTCCTGAAAATAGTTGTGTCGTTTGCACTTTAACAGGTCATGGTCTTAAGGATCCTGATACAGCTATAAAACAAAGTACTGCACCTGTCATTGCAGTTGATGCAAAATTAGATCAGGTGAAATCTGCAATTCTCGAAAATATGACTGACTAAAATAGTGAGATGGATAAGCATCTCATTTATTAACAGGTAATCATCGTGTCACAACTGAACGAGATGATAAATGCGTAGCTTGACTGTCTACATACCAGGTTTGTTTGGACCTGACATATCAATTCACCCGGATGATTTACCGAGTTTACCTTCATTAAACTGGATGCTTTCTAAAGGAAATCATCAAACGTTAAAATCATCTTCAGCTAGCTATGATCTCTGTAAATTATTCGGCTTGACTGCAAAAGAAGAAAACGATCTACCTATCGCGGCAATATCGCGATTAACAGATGACAATCAACATCCAGAAGGTATTTGGTTACGTGCTGATCCGGTTCATGTGAGAGCAGATCGCGATGGTTTGATCCTGATCGATAATAATCAGTTCACTATTAGCCAGCATGATGCTCTGGCACTTGCTGCTGATATTAATATCATATTAAAGCCTTATGAACTTGAGCTTGAAGTTCCTGTTCCGTATCGATGGTATTTAAGAATAAAGGATGATCTTAAGATAAGAACAACACCGGTCGATTCGATCGTGGGTCGAGACATTCTGCCTTTTATGCCTAGTGGTGATGACCGTATTAACCTGATTCAATTAATGAATGATATACAGATGACTTTGCATGATTCTGATGTCAATAAAAAACGCGAACAAGAAAAAATGTTACCGATAAATAGCCTATGGTTTTGGGGTTATGGTGCATTGCCAAAGATCATTGATCGTCAATGGTCGTTTATTGCGAGTGATGAGATGTTAGCGAAAGGACTCTCTATGATAGCGGCAACGCCGTTTTATGATTTGCCTGATAAATATAGTGAAATTAAAAATATGGATACTAGTTACAATGGTTTGGTAGTCATAAACTCATTTCAAAAATTTAGTCATTATCATGATCTTGAAGGCTGGCTTGAAGCGCTGATGACCTATGAAGCAAACTGGTTTTCTCCTTTAATGGATGCATTGAGGAGCAGAGAGATTGACCAGTTACATATCAAAACGGATAAAAGCGCTATCAATTTGGATAAAGGCTCTCGCTATAAGTTTTGGAAAAAACAAAAAACATATACAAGTTTAAGCAATAATATTTCGTGAAACATAAGAAAATAATCCGACGTGATATTCCCGATGAACATAGGTTGCCGGATGCAATCCATCCTGTATTAAAACGGGTCTACGCTGCCAGGAACATACAATCCAGCGATGATTTGGATTATTCGCTCGCTTCTCTCTTACCCTACGACACACTGACAGGTATTAATGCTGCAGTTTTATTACTGCAAGAAGCAATAACAAACAAATCACGAATATTAATCGTAGCTGACTTTGATGCAGATGGTGCTACCAGCTGTGCCTTGGCTATTCGTGGATTAACACTGATGGGCGCTGAAGATATTGTCTATGTTGTACCCAATCGCTTCGAGTATGGTTATGGTCTAACACCAGAAATTGTTGATGTCGCATTGGATTATGATCCTGATTTATTAATTACCGTCGATAATGGAATTTCAAGTGTTGAAGGTGTTAAGCGAACCAGAGAAAATGGTGTAAAGGTATTAATTACTGATCATCATTTACCGGGTAATGAATTACCTGATGCCGATGCAATAGTAAACCCACAACTTGCCGGAGATAAATTCCCAAGTAAGAATCTGGCGGGTGTTGGTGTCGTGTTTTATATCTTGTTGGCGTTAAGGGCTACATTAAGAGAGCAAGGCTGGTTTGATGAGTCGAATCTAGCTATACCAAATCTTGCACAATTACTGGACATTGTCGCACTCGGGACTGTTGCTGATGTTGTGCCGCTTGATAAAAACAACCGGATTATGGTTGCCCATGGGTTGAAATTGATCAAACAAAATAAATCTATCGCAGGTATAGCAGCGATATTAGATTTAGCAGGCAGACCATTGCCAACACTTTCTGCAAGCGATTTAGGTTTTTCTATAGCACCAAGGTTAAATGCTGCTGGACGTTTAACCGACATGTCTTTAGGCATTGAATGTTTATTAACAGATGATACTCATGCAGCAAAAGAAATGGCTGATCAACTTGATAAGTTGAATAAAGAAAGACGCTTAATTCAAGCTGAGATGCAAGAGCAGGCCACTATTGAATTAGATGATTATCTGGAAAAATCATCAGGTGAGATTGCGCAGGGGATTTGTTTGTTTAATCCTGATTGGCATCAGGGTGTGATTGGCATTCTTGCTGCCAAAGTAAAAGAAACATTTAATCGACCTGTTATCGCTTTTGCAAAAGAAAATGAAGAAGAAGGCGGTACTATTATTAAAGGATCTGCGCGGTCTATTAATGGTCTGCATATTCGCGATTGCCTGGAAGATGTAACACGTCTTAATCCGGAACTAATCCTGACCTTCGGCGGCCATGCTATGGCTGCGGGTTTAACCATAAAAGAATCTCAATTCGAACTGTTCTCTGAATGCTTTAATGAGGTTATTAAAGAACATATTTCATTAGAAGACATGCAAGATATATGTGTGACTGATGGTGAATTATCTACAGAGGATTATTCTTTACAACTTGCAGCAGAAATTCAGTCCGCCGGACCTTGGGGGCAGACATTTCCAGAACCTGTGTTTGAAGGAAGATTTAAAGTGCTTGATACACGTATCGTTGGCGGTAACCACCTTAAACTCAAACTTCAGACGGATAATAAAGTTCTGGATGCCATAGCGTTTAATATGACTGATGAAGATTGGCCTGCTGGAACGAAGGAAATCCTGTCTACTTATCGATTAGGTATAAATGATTTTCGCGGTAATCGACAGCTTCAATTATTCATTGAATACTTAAATCCACTCTAATTATTCTCGAATTTACGCTCTTTTTTTACACACAAAAATCAGTTCTTATTGCCATTATTAGTGATAAAGATAGTGAAGAGTTGTGTTTATAGTCTCTCCAAGTATAAAGCTGGCGCAATCCGTTTGATTTGATAGAGAACTGCACGAGACGACGTCTAGACGGCATCATGCTGCATGACTATCAAGGCGCCTGTAGCTATAGTAGAATGCGCTTTCTTTGTAATCAGGTTCAATTAAATGTTTGAAATAAACCCACTTCTTAACAGAATTTCTGATATGCAAGAGCGTGTTAAATCGCTAAGGGGGTATCTTTGAATACGACCAGAAGACTGAACGGCTAGTAGAGGTATTACGCGAACTTGAGCAACCCGATGTCTGGGGAAACCCTGAACAAGCGCAAGCACTTGGTAAAGAACGCGCCAACCTTGAAAATGTTGTTAATACAATAAAATCTCTGGAAGAGTCTTTTACAGATTCGGTTGATTTATTAGAGCTTGCCGAAGAAGAAAATGACGAAGATACATTCACGGCGGTGTTGGATGATCTTGACGCTAACGAAGAATATCTTGCCAAACTTGAATTTCGTCGAATGTTTTCCGGTGAAATGGATCCTAATAATGCTTTTGTTGATATTCAATCCGGGTCTGGGGGTACTGAAGCCCAGGATTGGGCAGATATGCTATTACGGATGTATTTACGTTGGGGTGAGCAACACGATTTTAAGACAGAATTAATCGAAGTTTCTCCGGGTGAAGTTGCCGGAATTAAAAGTGCCACGATTCAATATACGGGCGATTATGCTTTTGGTTGGTTGCGCACTGAAACGGGTGTTCATCGTTTGGTTCGGAAGTCACCTTTTGATTCCGGTAATCGTCGACATACTTCGTTTGCCTCCGTATTTGTATCCCCTGAGATTGATGACAATATTGAGATAGATATTAATCCGGCAGATCTACGAACCGATACCTATCGAGCCAGTGGCGCTGGCGGCCAGCATGTGAATAAAACTGATTCAGCTGTCAGATTAACGCACCTGCCGACAGGTATTGTCGCGCAATGCCAAAATGATCGCTCGCAACACAAGAATAAAGACCAGGCGATGAAGATACTTCGTGCCAAGTTATATGAACATGAGATGCAAAAATTGAATTCGGAAAAACAAGCATTGGAAGATTCCAAGGCAGACATCGGTTGGGGCAGTCAAATACGATCCTATGTACTGGACCAGTCTCGGATTAAGGATCTTAGAACAGGGATAGAGACTGGCAATACACAGGCGGTGCTCGATGGTGATCTGGATCGGTTTATTGAAGCCAGCCTGAAAAGTGGCTTATAAGATTTTGAGCATGGAATATCAGACAGATCTGTTAGTATCTGTCTTTCGATTAATATTAAGAACATAAACACAAATAATACGAATAACCTATGAGTGACGAAAACGAAAATGATCTAATTGCGCAACGACGCCAGCAACTAAGCGAATTACGAGAAACAGGCAATGCCTTCAGTAATGACTTTAGACGGGATTCATTGGCTGCCGATGTGCTTGCTAAATATGAAGAGAGAACTAAAGAAGAGCTTGAAGTTGAAGGCGCCAAGGTTGCTTTAGCTGGACGAATGATGAGCCGTCGTATTATGGGTAAGGCATCTTTCGCACATATTCAGGATATGTCAGGCAAGATTCAATTATATGTCAGGCGCGATGATTTACCTGAAGGACTCTACAACACCGGATTCAAGAAGTGGGATATTGGTGACATCATTGGTGCAACCGGCACAATCATGAAGACCAATAAAGGTGAATTGAGTATTCATGTCGATTCAATAAAACTATTAACCAAGTCCTTACAACCCCTGCCAGAAAAGTATCATGGTCTAACTGATCAGGAAATGCGGTATCGTCAGCGTTATGTTGACCTAATAATGAATGAAGAGACCCGTAACACATTCAAGATTCGATCACAGGTCGTTGAGTTTATACGTTCGTATTTAAATAATGAAAATTATATGGAAGTAGAAACACCGATGATGCATGTCATTCCCGGTGGTGCAACAGCACGTCCATTTAAAACGCATCATAATAGCCTGGACATGGAACTCTTTCTTCGGATTGCACCAGAGTTATATTTAAAGCGACTTGTTGTTGGTGGTTTTGAAAGAGTCTTTGAGATCAACCGTAGTTTCCGTAATGAAGGTCTTTCCCCTCGGCATAATCCTGAGTTTACCATGCTTGAATTTTATCAAGCCTATTCTGATTATGAAGATCTGATGAATCTTACTGAAGATATGATACGTAAGATGACAACAGAACTTTTTGGTAGTAATGAAGTAACTTACCAAGGTGATACCTATGATTTAGGTAAACCTTTTGAACGTATGACTGTGGTTGAATCAATCCTGAAATATAATGATGCGATTGCAATTGAAGATCTACAGTCACTGGAAAAAATTAAAGATCATGCGCAACGTTTAGAGATCCCTCTTGAAGAGAGTTACGGTCTGGGCAAGATCCAAATTGAAATATTTGAAAAAACGGTTGAAGCAAAGTTACTAGCGGCGACCTTTATAACCCAGTACCCGACTGAGGTGTCACCACTTGCTCGTAAAAATGATAACGACCCATTTGTAACAGATCGATTTGAATTCTTTATTGGTGGTCGAGAGATTGCTAATGGTTTTTCAGAATTAAATGATCCAGAAGATCAGGCGGAACGATTTCGACAGCAGGTAGAAGAGAAAGAGGCTGGCGATGCAGAAGCCATGCATTTTGATGATGACTACATTACCGCACTTGAATACGGCATGCCGCCAACAGCAGGTGAGGGGATTGGTATAGATCGGCTAGTTATGTTTCTGACAGATTCTCCTACCATTCGTGATGTTATTCTCTTTCCTCATATGCGTTCGAAGAGTTAATTACAAGTTAAAAACAATCGCATCAACAAGCATATCTATGCTTGATGAATGTGATGAGGAATTAGTAACTAGTTCTAAATGCTGATCAAGCTAGTTACAAAAAACGGGTTGATACTCATCAAGCAATACTGAAAGTAAAAGACCTCCAACTAATAAGTTACTCTAATGTTGTAATCATTTGACGACAAATTGGATCGCTGATAGTTAACCGATATTATCATTAATATACAATGAGTTATAAATATTGATAGGTAATGTATCGTTAAGTTTTATGACGCCATTAATATGTTATTAAATCTATTGTTTGAGAACTTTCGAGTTAGACGGAAGTCAATATATCTGTGTGTGGCAGAGGCGGGGCTTTACTAGACTAAACGGTTAAATTTGCTACACATTATTAAAAAAAATTACAGTGATTCCCCCTTTAGGAATTATTTTTTGTTAAACCTCCAGGAGATTATATGATGCCAAGTAAAAACAAACTTAACCCCTTAGCTGTTGCATTAGGTACCACATTCGCAATTTCATTAGCATCTAGCCCTATTGTTAATGCTGCCGATAATCCGTTTAACATGACTGACCTTGGTAGTGGTTACATGGTTGCTGAAGAAGGCAGTTGTGGAGACAAGAAAGAAGAAGGTAAATGTGGCGAAGGCAAGTGTGGTGATAAAAAAGCTGAAGGTTCATGTGGTGACAAGAAAGAAGAAGGTAAATGTGGTGATAAAAAAGCTGAAGGCTCATGTGGTGATAAGAAAGAAGAAGGCAAGTGTGGCGAAGGCAAGTGCGGTAGCTAATTATCATCTTGTAACAAGTACACATGTCTGAAAATCACCCTATAGATGGAGCAGGGTTGGGTCTGCGGCGAGCCTTTATTGGCTCGCTTGCAGAAGACATACCCCCGCAAATAGATTTTATGGAAGTGGCGCCCGAGAACTGGATCGATGTTGGTGGTCAGTTAGGACGTCAATTCAAAAAAATTTCAGAACAAATTCCAATAGTTTGCCATGGACTATCATTAAACATCGGTGGCCAAGCACCACTAGATGAAGCATTTATTAGACGCGTTAAGCAATTTCTTGATTTGCATAACATCCGCGTTTATAGCGAACATCTCAGTTATTGTGCCGATGAAGGTCATCTATACGACCTGATGCCAATTCCCTTTACAGAAGAAGCAGTCAATTACGTTGCCGAAAGAATAATGCGTACACAGGATATCATTGGGCAACGTATGGCGATGGAGAATGCATCTTATTATGCTGCTATGGGTAAGGAGATGGAGGAAATAGAATTTGTTAACGCGGTATTGGATGAAGCCGATTGTTTGTTCCATATTGATGTTAATAATATCTATGTAAATAGTATCAACCATTCTTATGATGCCGAAGAATTCCTTAAGGCCTTACCTGGTGATCGTATTGTCTATGCTCATATAGCAGGTCATTACGTTGAAGCAGAAGATTTACGCGTTGATACCCATGGGGCAGATGTCATTGACCCAGTCTGGCAATTACTTGATGTGGCCTATAAACATTTTGGCGCGTTCCCGACTTTATTGGAAAGAGATTTTAATATCCCACCATTAGATATATTACTGAAAGAAGTTGAAACTATTCGGCATTACCAAATAAAGCATGAAACTAATGACAACGTTATCAAACAACAACAAATCTGAAAGTTTTAAAAATGTTCAGAATGTGTTTACGCAGCATATGCGTGATCCGGATAATAACCCTGCACCAGAAGGTGTTGAAGATAGACGTATCGGTGTTTATCGAGAACTTGTCTATAACAATATACAAAGCTTTATAGGAAACAGTTTTCCGGTATTACGAAAAATAACAGCGGATGAACAATGGCATCGGATGTTACGTGATTATGTTAGTCGCCATAAGTCACACACTCCTTTATTTCCGAAGATGCCTCAGGAGTTTTTACAGTATCTAGAACATGAACGTGGCGAACACCCAGAGGATCCTCCTTTTCTTTTAGAGTTGTGCCATTATGAATGGCTCGAAATAGCACTATCCATAGACACACGTGATATAGATTTAAGCAATATTGATCAAAAAGGCAATCTACTTGAAGACATACCAGTATTGAATCCAATTTCTATAGCACTTGCATACACATGGCCCGTGCACGAGATAAGCCCAAAAAATATACCAGATAACCCACCCAATGAAAAAACCTACATTATTGTCTATAGAAAAAAGAATGATGAGGTTGGATTTATTGTGCTTAATCCAGTATCAGCAAAGTTGATTGAATATCTTCAAGCTAATGAAAAACAAACCGGCCGTGAAATACTGACGAAAATTGCATGTGAATTAAAACATCCTGATCCTGACGTTGTCATTCAGGGCGGCCAAGAGATTATGCAGGGTTTTCTAATAAAGGATATCTTGTTAGGAACAAAGCAATAGAACATAAATCATTTGTTTGTTTGTTTGTTTGCTTGCGACGAACGATAACAATTCATTTTAAATAAACTGAAACAGTAGTCAGTTTGATTACGTAGTATTTATATATGGGTATCTTAACGGTAACCATTTTATCGCTTAGGTGATCTATCTCAATGAATTACAGATGTAGTTCATTGAGCTACCATAGCTTAATAAGATGATGAATAAAAAATTAATCATAATTTATACATCAATCGTCATAGGGGGCAGTGATGGCTGTAATAATTAATCTAATGAATTGGGCTCAGGATCTTCTCGAGAAAATACTGGAAGCGGTTGGTTTCATCGGGCCATTATTATTACGCTTATATCTCGTGCCAATATTTTGGGCGGCGGGGTCAAAAAAAATCAGTTCTATTGATAGCACTATTGAGTGGTTTGGCAATCCTGATTGGGGTCTTGGTTTACCATTTCCAGCTTTAATGGCTTGGATGGCATCATTGACTGAAGCAGGTGGTGCAGTTTTATTGTTATTTGGTTTAGGTGTGAGATGGATTTCAATTCCGCTTATGGTGACTATGATTGTTGCTGCTGTGACTGTGCATATACAAAATGGCTGGTTAGCGATAGCGGAAGGAACTGGATTCTTTGCAACTGAAAGAACAATGGGTGCGATAGATAGACTTGATCATGTAAAAGACATACTAAAGGAACATAGCAACTACAGTTGGTTGACGGAAAATGGTCCAATAGTTGTGCTTAATAATGGGATTGAATTTGCTGCTACCTATTTCATCATGTTACTTGCCTTATTAATTATCGGTGCAGGTAAATACGCTAGTCTTGATTACTGGATAGCGAAAAGATTCAGACACTAGTTTAATGATAGCGGTGCTTATTAATTGCTATTGAACCTGTTAGTTGGTAATAACAGACAATATTAGTGTGGTGAGCGGAAATGCTACGGTTGCATTGTCCTTGGGTTTTCATTGGCATTAACCTTAAGTACGGGTGTACGATTCAGCCATAGTGTCTATAGCGTTGTTATCTTTACCTTGTTTCAACTAAAGATGATGTTGCTCATATGCCTGAAAAAAGAAAAGTTAGACTTTCTGGCTGTGATTTAATGCTTGCGGTGGATCAATAAAAATTCCTTGAATAAAATCTGCTCCAATCTGAAATGAAGGTTTAATAATGTTATCACTATCAATACATTTCATAATTGTTTGTGCACCAATCAGGTGATTAATATCATTTATCGACTCTAGTAACTTATAATCATGATTTTTCTCAACACTGATATTGCTAAATTGCCTTGCATCAACCTTGATATAATCAATATTTAATTGTTTAACAAGGTTAATACTGACAGGGTTGTAGTTAAAATTATCTAAGGCAATCTTGCAGCCTTGTCTTTTCATGAGTGTAACAAAGCGTTTGAAGCGTTCCATGTTGTCATAGAATTGCGTCTCATTTATTTCAAAACAAATGTTTCCAGCAGGAATGTCATAATCATTGAAAGTATCAACGGCATATTTAATAAAATTTTCATTTAAAACAGATTGTTGTGATAGGTTTATACTGATCATATGCGCCTTATTAAAGAGAGGGTTGCCATACGCTATCATTTCCATCACAACCTTTAATACCCAGTCATCTATGGCAGATAGCATGTGGTAAGTTTCGGCAGCATGTAGGAAACTACTTGCTGGTAAAATATCACCTTCAGTATTTTTCATGCGCAGCAGGACTTCATAAAAAAGTATATCGTTTAGATCATCAAGTGGTTTTATTTTCTGTGTATAGATTTTGAAACTTTCTTTTTCAAGACTTTTTTGTAGTTCTTCCAGGATTTTGAGGTCACCGGTATGCTTCTTAAAATTCGACTTCCCCGACTCTAGTATTTCTATTCTATTTCCACCTGAATCCTTTGCCCGGCAACAAATTAAATCTGCAACTCTTTTCAAATCAGTTAAAGATGTGGTGGAGACATTAAGCGGCACGATGCCTATGCTTGCAGTTATAGAAATACTTTTTCCATGCCAGTCAAACTTGGTATTGAATACCTCTTCACGAAAAATTTCAGCAATCAATTTTGCTTTATCAAGGTTGCAGCTATACATGATAACTGCAAACTCATCACCACCTAGTCTTGCGACTGTATCTGTGTCGCGTGCTATCTTTTTTAGTCTGTCAGAAATTTTCTTTAAAAGCTCATCGCCAGCTTGATGGCCGCAACTGTCATTGACCAATTTAAATCGATCAAGATCGATATAACAAACAGCATGCTCTCGATCAGACTTATTAGAACTTGAAATTATTTTATTGAGTCTATCGTCAAATTCACGTCGATTTATCAACCCAGTCAATGGGTCATGTTTAGCTTGCCAGTTTAGATTCTTTTCCATACTACGTTTTTCTGTTACATCGCGAAAAATCATTACGGAACCAGTGAGCGTATTATTCTCCTGTTTAATTGGTGTCGCACTGTATTCAATGGCGTACTCTAGCCCATCACGTCTTATTAAGATTGAATTGTCAGAGCTATTGACAGTGGTATTACTTTCAATACATTGTTCAATAGGGTTAGATAGTTTGATATGGCTTGATTCATCAACGAGATTCAAAACCATCGATAAGTGTTTCCCTTTAATATCGTCAGCGAGCCAGCCAGTATATATTTCTGCGACCGGATTCATGTAGACTACACGGCCAAACTGATCAGTTGAAATAACACCTTCACCTATTGATTGTAATGTTATTTCAGCTTGTTGTTTTTGATGGCAGACAACTTCATTTTTTCTAATATATTCATGATTGTCTTTATAAAGGTGAAGATTCAGGTTCTTTGTTTTTTCTATAATGTCTTCTAGATTTTTCACCTGACCATCGACTTCACCGGCAAGATAAAATGCATTTAGTAAAGATTTGGAATAATAATTAGCAGCAAGCACTAATATGCAGTATGTAACAGCTAGTAAAGCTGCTGTCGGATAAGCCTCCTCTGGAGGTATGCTGTATATCCAGAAAATCATTGGAAAAATAAATGTAGAAATATAGATTATATAGGAAGGTAAAAAAACAGATAATAATGGCAGATAAGCTATAGAAAGAATTGCCAATATTAATAAAAGGATTACTTGAACAAAGAAACTCGCTAAAGGTAAAAACAATAGATAACCGACACTAAACGTCAATGCAGATATAGCAACCATCAATGTTTGATAAACAGCCCATTGATTATTAATTTGAACCGACGTTTTCTGATTTACGAACTCTTTGATTATTAGAGTATGTGTAAAAGCAGTAAGAACAATAAAAGCTAACCATGGGATATAAAGGTAATCTGGTGTGGTGGGTAAAATAAACCATGTCACTAGTAAAGCAGAGACGATGTTTAATATAATACCGACAGGTGCCTGTTGGTATAGATAATATAAAGCTTGATTATTGTTTTTGAGCGAGTGCTTGACGGGTTCTTCAAGATGATCAATTTCCAGAGTATTGCTCGAATTCTGTGAGTTTATGTTCTCATTGATGATGCTTGCGGTTTCCACTATGTCGTTCCTTTATATAAAATCTCATTGTAAAAGCGTGACTTTAGTCGCCTTAGTTTATGGGTATAGAATATAGTTGATGTAAGACAAGAGGGTTGTGATACTGATCACAGAGCTGTAGATAAGCTCGATAAACATGTGATTTGATTCACATAAAAACAGAAATATCTCAAATGGATAACAAAAAAAGGCGCTTTACAGCGCCTTTTGTTATTTTTTTCTGGCTTGTATCTTCAAACGGAGGGCATTTAATTTGATAAAACCTTCAGCATCTTTCTGATTATATGCGCCGGCATCATCTTCAAAAGTCGCAATTGATTCGTCAAACAGGCTATCTGATTCAGACTTTCTACCTGTAACAGAAACACCGCCTTTAAAAAGCTTTAAACGAACAATACCGTTAACCGTTTTTTGTGTTTCATCAATCAAGGTTTGTAATGCTGTTCTTTCAGGACTCCACCAATAACCGTTATAAATTAGTTTTGCATAGCGAGGCATTAATTCATCCTTAAGGTGAGTAACCTCACGATCCAGTGTTAAAGATTCCATTGCCCGATGCGCCTTAAGTAGAATTGTGCCTCCAGGCGTTTCATAACAGCCACGTGATTTCATTCCAACATAACGATTTTCCACAATATCATCACGGCCTATACCATGTTTGCCGCCGAGTTCATTCAAGCTGGCAAGTAGTTTCGCGGGTGATAATGTTTTACCGTTTAATGCAACAGGATCTCCTTGTTTAAATTCCAACTCAATCGATTCTGCTGTATCGGGTGCTTTTTCAGGGGAGACGGTCCATTTCCACATTGATTCTTCTGGCTCACACCAGGGATCTTCAAGTTCTCCACCTTCATAAGATATATGTAACAAATTAGCATCCATTGAATAAGGTGAAGCGCCTACTCGTTTGGCTTCAATGGGAATGCCTTTCTGTTCGGCATAGGCCAGTAATTTCTCTCGCGAATTCAAATCCCACTCACGCCATGGTGCAATAACATGCACATCCGGTTTTAATGCATACGCGCCTAATTCGAAGCGGACTTGATCATTGCCTTTACCGGTTGCGCCATGAGAAATTGCATCGGCACCAGTTTCATTTGCAATTTCAACCAGGCGTTTTGCAATGAGTGGTCGGGCAATAGAGGTACCTAATAAGTACTCGCCCTCATATATGGTGTTTGCTCTAAACATGGGGAAGACATAGTCACGGACAAATTCTTCTGTTAAATCTTCGATGAAGATTTCCTTTACGCCCATTTGCTCTGCCTTAGCACGAGCTGGTTCAAGCTCTTCTCCCTGTCCAATGTCGGCAGTAAAGGTCACTACCTCACAATCGTAGTTATCCTTCAACCAGGTAAGAATCACGGATGTGTCGAGGCCGCCAGAATAGGCCAAAACAACTTTATTAATTTTTTTAGTGCTCATTGTCTTTATTCAATGTTGGAAAGGCGCTCATTCTAGCGTTTAGCTCAGAACTATCAATACTTAGACGAAATTGATAAAGGTTTTTATGTGTTTCAGGAATTCATTGGGTTTTTCGGCATGCGGCCAGTGCCCAGCACCATTAATCATGGTGATTTCTGCTGCGGGGAAATAATTGTAAATGGCAGTATTGTGGATGTTGCGCAGATAATCTGATTCAGCGCCACCGAGAAAAAGAGACGGCAAGCGACATGCGTTATTATTTAAGGAATCTGGAAATTGTCCAATCAGAGTCAGATTGGCCATAATGCCATCCAGATTGATACGCCATTTAAAACCATCGCCAGACCGCACGAGGTTTTGCAAAAGCAGTTGAATGACACCGATATCATCTATGACTTTACCTAAGGCTTCTTCAGCCTGAGTACGATTTTTTAATGAGTCCAATTTTAACGCATGCATTGCTGTAATTAATTCATCAAAATCATGCTCATAACTGACCGGTGCAATATCAATAACTGCCAAAGCAGAAAATCGTTCGGGATTGGATAATGCAGCCGTCATCGCAACTTTGCCACCCATGCTGTGACCAAGAATAATGACGTCATTTAGTTTGAGTTTATCAGCGATCGCGATGACATCATCGGCCATTTCCATATAAGACATGCTCTGCGTATGCGGTGACTGACCATGGTTGCGAAGGTCAGGGGTTATAACATGATGGCTGTCCGCTAATGAACGGGCAATTCCTTGCCAGTTGCGTGCTGAACCAAATAGACCATGTAATATAATTATCGGACGACCCTGACCAAGCTCAGTATAGTTGAGATGCTTCATATAAAATGGTGAACAAATAATTAACGTTTAGGAATATAAAGATCAGTAATTGTACCTTCAAAGACTTCAGCAGCCATGCCGACAGTTTCTGATAGGGTGGGGTGAGGATGTATTGTTAAACCGATATCTTCAGCATCACTGCCCATCTCAATGGCCAATGCACATTCAGCAATTAGGTCACCTGCATTTGGACCAACAATAGCTGCACCAATAATTCGTTTAGAATCTTTAGCGAATAACAATTTTGTCATGCCTTCATCCCTGCCAAGAGCTAACGAGCGACCGCTGGCTGCCCAGGGAAATACGCCTTTGCCATAGTCAATACCTTTTGCCTTTGCCTCTGTTTCAGACAAACCGACCCAGGCGATTTCAGGATCAGTATAGGCAACGGACGGAATGACACGATTATCAAAGCCGACCTTATGTCCGGCAATAGTTTCAGCGGCAATCTTGCCTTCATGTGTTGCTTTATGCGCGAGCATAGGTTGGCCAACAATATCGCCGATGGCAAAGATGTTATTTACATTAGTCCGTTGTTGATCATCGACTGCAATGAAACCGCGTTCGTCGACGTTCACGCCTGCGTTTTCTGCGCCTATCTTCTTGCCATTCGGTTGACGGCCGACTGCCACTAATATGGCATCGAACTTATCATTTTCAGGTGCAACTTTACCCTCAAAGCAAACTTCCAGATGAGCCTTATTGGCGATAACCGATGTCACTGCAGTTTTTAAATAAATGTTTTCGTAAAGGCCTTTGATTCTTCTCTGTAATGGACGGACGATGTCTTTATCGCAACCGGCAATCAGCGAGTCGAGCATCTCAACAATAGTTATCTTGCAACCTAGTGATGCATAGACAGTGGCCATCTCTAAACCGATTATGCCGCCACCAATGACCAGCATGCGTTTAGGTATATTTTCTAGCAACAAGGCATCGGTTGAATCCATGATGCGCGGATCATCGGGCAGGGTAGGTATCTTGGTTGCTTGTGAGCCAGCAGCAATGATTGCAGAATCAAACGTAATCGTTTTGGTCACACCATTATTTTCAATTTCTATCGCATTAGGAGAAATAAACTTGCCATAGCCTTGCATCACTTCGACTTTGCGTTGTTTCGCCATGGCGCCTAAGCCAGAGGTAAGTTTGTTTATGATCGATTCAGTCCAGTTACGTACAGGCTTGGAATCTGGTTTTCGACTACCCAGATCAATACCGTGTTCTTTTAACTCTTCAACTTCAGAAATCACTTTGCCGACATGCAGTAGCGCCTTGGAAGGGATACAGCCTACATTTAAACAAACACCACCTAAGGAAGAATAGCGTTCTATTAGAATAGTCTTCTTACCTAGATCAGATGCGCGAAATGCTGCCGTATAACCGCCAGGGCCAGCGCCAAGTACAAGCACCTCGGCATGTGTATCGCCTTTATCAACGTCAGGCTTAGCCGCTGCTTTTGGTTCAGGTTTGGGTTCTGGTGGTTTTTCTTGTTTTGGCTTGTCTTCAGTGGGCGTTGCAGTTCCAGCAGCATCAATTTTAAAAAGTACTTCGCCTTGTGATATTTTTTGACCAACACTGACAGATACTTCTTTAATCACACCGGCTTCTTCTGCGGGGATCTCCATTGATGCCTTGTCACTTTCCAATGTAAGTAATGACTGTTCTTTCTCAACAGTGTCGCCAGGTGAAACGAGTATCTCGATTATCTCGACAGCGTCAAAATCGCCAATATCAGGTAACTTAATTTCTTTAATCAATGTGTTAAATATCCAGAATAAAATCTAAAGTAGTATGTGACGAATGTCGTGTAGGAAGCCTGATAAGGTAGCCATAAATTTTGCTGCAGCGGCGCCGTCAATGACGCGATGATCGTAGGTCAGGTCCAAAGGCAACATTAAACGTGGCTCAAATTCTTTGCCATTCCACTTGGGTTGCATATCAGAACGAGTGACACCCAATATTGCCACTTCCGGTGCATTTACAATCGGCGTGAATGCTGTGCCGCCGATGCCGCCCAGGCTTGAAATAGTCATACACGCACCTTGCATTTCTTTCGGGCTCAATTTGCCTTCTCTTGCTTTACTACTGACTACGGCCATTTCTTCTGCTAGGTCAAAAATATTTTTTTCATCGACATCTCTGAACACAGGCACAACCAATCCATTCGGTGTATCCACTGCAATACCAATATGAAAGTACTTCTTCAAAATAAGTGAGCTGCCATCACTGGAAAGTGAAGCATTAAACTCAGGATATATTTTTAAGGCGGCCACTAAAGCTTTCATTATAAATGCCAAAAAGGTGACTTTGACGCCTCTTTTTTCTGCTTCTGCTTTTAATGATTGTCTGAAGTTTTCCATCTCGGTTACATCCGCAACATCATGATGAGTCACCATAGGCACATTCAACCATGACCGTGTCAGGTGTATTGCGGTAAGTTTCTTAATTCGACCTAATGGACGTTCTTCGATTTCACCAAACTTGCTAAAGTCTACGGTGGGGATTGCCGGAATGCCGGAACCACTTTTTGCGCTGGTACTCGACAATGCTTGTTTAACAAATTGCTTCACATCTTCTTTCAGAATGCGATGCTTCGGTCCGCTCGCCTTGGTTATCTTTGAAACATCTACACCGAGCTCTCTGGCAAAACGACGTACTGATGGGCTTGCATGTATATGACCTTTTGCCTGTGTTTCAGAAGTATTCTCTTTTGTTGGTGCTGGTGAGACTGGAGCCGGTTGCTGTTTAACTTCAGGTGTCTCCACAGGTGGCGGAGGTGTTTTTGTTGTCTCTTTTGCTTTAGCCTCAGGAGGCGTTTCTGTTTTAGTTTCAGCGTCAGCACTAACCGATAAGCTAAGAATGTTCGCGCCTTGCGCGATGTTGTCACCAACATTTACAAACACTTCTTTTATAGTCCCTGCATGCGTTGATGGGATTTCCATACTCGCTTTATCACTTTCCAGTGTAATTAGTGCTTGTTCTTCAGTAATAGTATCGCCTGCTTGAACCAGCACTTCTATTACTTCAACTGCATCAAAGTCACCAATGTCAGGGACTTTCACTTCAATAATGTCACTCATTAATTAAAATCCTGTCGTATGCGTATTGATTTAAGGTTAATTAAATTGTCCATGGCGCAGGACTTTCATTATCAATGCCATATTTCTTTATGGCTTCTGACACCTTGCTACTGTCTATTGTGTCAGTACTACAAAGTCCATCCAGAGCAGCGACGACAACATGATATCGATTCACTTCAAAATGTTTACGTAGTTGTTCGCGAGTATCAGAACGACCAAAACCATCGGTGCCTAAAACTGTATAGTTTTTTTGTGTAGGCAGGTATGGTCTGATCTGTTCAGCAAAGAGACGAACGTAATCTGTGGCAGCAATCAATGGACCTGTGCTCTTACTCAAGCATTTTTCAATGTGAGACACTTTTTTCTTCGATTCAGGGTGTAGTCGGTTCCAACGTTCACATGTTTGACCATCGCGAGCGAGTTCAGTAAAACTTGGGCAACCCCATATGTCAGACTCAACTCCCCAGTCATCCTTAAGCATCTTGGCGGCAGCAATGACCTCATTAAATATCGTGCCTGAACCTAATAATTGGACCCGTGGTTTTTTATTTTTCGCACCTTTACTAAATGAATACATCCCTTTAATGATGTCTTTTTCCGCACCTTTTGGCATTTCAGGATGCGCATAATTTTCATTCATTACCGTGATGTAGTAATAGATATCTTCCTGCTCGACATACATCCTACGTAAGCCGTCTTGCATAATGACGGCCAGTTCAAAAGAAAAACTAGGATCATATGAAATACAATTTGGCACCACTGTGGACCAGAGTTGGCTATGCCCATCTTCGTGCTGCAGACCTTCACCATTCAAAGTTGTACGACCTGCTGTGCCACCTAATAGAAAACCGCGGGTACGTTGATCAGCGGCTGCCCAGGCAAGATCTCCGATGCGCTGAAAGCCAAACATGGAGTAGAGGATATAAAATGGAATCATCGGTTCGTTATTAGTCGAATAAGATGTGCCTGCCGCAATCCAGTCACACATACCGCCGGCTTCGTTAATGCCTTCTTGCAATACCTGACCATGTTTATCTTCTTTGTAAAACATGAGTTGGTCAGAATCTTGTGGTGTGTAGAGTTGCCCCAGTTGATTCCATATTCCTAATTGTCGAAACATGCCTTCCATACCAAAAGTGCGTGATTCATCAGGTACTATCGGCACAACGCGATTGCCAAGGTTCTTATCTTTGACCAGAATATTTAATATTCTGACAAAGGCCATCGTCGTTGATATTTCTCGACCTTCTGCTGTTGCCTTTAATAAAGAGTCGAAAGTATTAAGTTCAGGTACGATAAGCGGGCTTGATTTCTGTCTCCGCGCGGGTAAATAACCGCCGAGATCTTCACGACGTTGTTGCATGTATTCGAGTTCTTTTGAACCTTCTTCAAAAGTAAGATAAGGGAGGCTTTCTATATTGTCGTCATCTATAGGCAGTTCAAAACGATCGCGAAATATCTTGAGTGAATCAAGGCTCATCTTCTTTTGCTGATGGGTAATATTCTGTGCCTCACCGGATTCACCCATACCGTAACCTTTAACGGTCTTGGGTAATATTACGGTTGGCTGGCCTTTATGATTTACAGCGGCGTGGAATGCGGCATAAATTTTAGCAGGATCATGGCCACCGCGATTCAATTCCCAGATGTCTCTGTCCGACCAATCAGCGACCATCTCTTTTAATTCTGGCGTATTAAAGAAGTGTTCACGGACATAAGCACCGTCTTTAGCTTTATAGGTTTGGTAATCGCCATCAACACACGCGGCCATGCGTTTTTTTAATGCGCCGTTATGATCCTTTTGTAATAAGGAATCCCATCGGGTGCCCCAGATTACTTTAATCACGTTCCAGCCCGCACCACGAAAGTTGGATTCAAGTTCCTGAATAATTTTACCGTTACCACGGACAGGTCCATCCAACCTTTGCAGATTGCAGTTGATCACAAATACCAGGTTGTCGAGTTTTTCGCGTCCAGCCATGCCGATTGCACCAAGTGATTCTGGTTCATCGGATTCGCCGTCGCCCATAAACAACCAAACTTTACGTCCATCGGTATTTCGAATTTCGCGATCTTGTAAATATTTCATGAAACGCGCCTGATAGATGGCCATGATTGGCCCCAGACCCATTGACACAGTTGGAAATTGCCAAAAGTCTGGCATCAACCAGGGATGTGGATACGAAGGTAGACCACCACCATCAACTTCTTGCCGAAAGTTGTTCATTTGCTCTTGTGACAAGCGACCCAACATAAAAGCCCGGGCATAGACACCCGGTGATGAATGTCCTTGAACATAGATAAGGTCACCATCATGCTCCTCTGAAGGGGCGTGCCAGAAATGGTTGTAGCCGACATCATAGAGAGTTGCAGCAGAAGCATAGCTGGCAATATGCCCACCGACATTCGTATCTATATTTGCTCTAAGAACCATAACCATTGCGTTCCAGCGCACGTAAGACCTGATCTTATGCTCAATAGTCGTGTCACCGGGATACTTGGCCTGTTTGAAGACAGGGAGGGTGTTGACGTAATCTGTATTGGCGCTGAAGGGAATATCGGCTCCTTCGCTTCTTGCCTTGTCGATTAACTTTTCCAGCAGGTAATGCGCGCGTTCGGCACCTTCTATTTTCAGAACAGCTTCTAATGCTTCAAGCCATTCAGTCGTTTCATGAGGATCGATATCGTGTTCTTGATCAGACATATTAATATGTGTCCCTTTTATACTTTTTATAATAGCCCACTCATCGACAAATTAGTGGTACAACAGCTTAACTATAATTTTATATTTGGTTTAGATTCTATTATTTTGACGCATTATTGGAATCACTGTTTTTCTAATCTTTTAGAATCATATACCAAAATCACAATCTATATTGTCGACAATAAATAATTATATAATAAAATTATCAACAAAATATGGTAATTTCAATAAGTATTGTCGACAATCAGTCTTTTATAGAATAACGACGCTTAATATTCAGAGCACTGTTTTAACCCCCTTGATTGCGTAACAGATATATAACTACCCATTATGGATACCAAAGTGCTGCTGAAACCAGAACCTAGATTTTATTAAAGATTTATTATGAACCATTAGGCATTAATCTAGATTCAGATGGTGTACAAAGTTATTCAAAGTGTTTTCCTCGTGTCATTGCGCAAAGTTCTCTATCATTGCGCATAAAACAATCCAGAGTAAGGAACCGTGAACAAAATGAGTATTACATTACAACAAAAAGAATTACCGCCTACCGAAAGGAATATTGATGCTATCAGTAACTGGTTGATGATCTTTGCCCATCCTATGGAAAAGGTAATTAAATCGTCAGCCTTTCCATATCAGGAAAAATTATTGAAGCGCCGACAAGAGCTCGACCTGAAGAAGGCGGACACTGCTCCAGTCATTATTGATTTACCGAATAAGAATTCAAGCCATGTCAGTTATGCGGCAATAGAGGCAAAGATCAGTAGCTTTGAATTATTAACGCTAGCAAGAAAACTCGTGGCTGCACATTCATCTATTAACCCAACTCAACTAGGTTTGCTTGTTTCTGGCTTTAATAAAGTAGAGTCGGAACGCATTGCAGAGGCATTAATCTCTGCTGCATTAGCTGCTGCAGCTGAAATGCCAAAATTTAAGAGTGAAAAGAAAACGGCATCACGACTGGCAAAATTATCATTGTTTGGTGTGCGAGCGAATCATGGTTTTAAACAAAGCTTTGCGATTGCAGAGGGGAATGCTTTGACGCGTAGTCTCAGTATTTTACCCCCGAATAAATTAACACCAACAGAGTACCTGAAAAAAGTAAGAGAATTAGCGCGTGAGAATAAATGGAAACTCGAATTTTATGATGAAGCGATATTAAAGAAGAAAAAGGCGGGTGCATTTTTAGCGGTATCACAAGGTAGCCCAAAAGCAGATTCCGGTATTGTTCGTCTGCGCTATACGCCAAAGACAACAACGAAAGGCAAAAAAGTTTTTCTAGTAGGTAAAGGCATTTGTTATGACACCGGCGGTGTAAATTTAAAACCTGCCAATTATATGTATGGTATGCATGAAGACATGCAGGGCAGTGCGGTTGCTTTAGGTACTTTTTTGGCGTTAACGAAAATGAATTTTAATCGTCCGGTTGAATGTTGGATGGCCTTGGCAATGAACCATATTGGCCCCAAGGCATATATACCTAATGATGTTATCACTGCCTCTGATGGTACAACAATCGAGATCATACATACCGATGCCGAAGGTCGCATGGTGCTATCCGATACCTTGGCTTTAGCATCTAAAGAGAAACCATCGTTGATCTTGGATTATGCAACCTTGACGGGTGCGTGTATGTATTCGATAGGCACGTCTTATAGTGGTGTGTTTACCAATAAAAAAGAATGGCATGCCGATTTGATTAAAGCCGGTGAAGATTCAGGGGAGCGTGTTTGGCCATTTCCATTAGATGAAGATTTTGACGACATGATCAAAAGTGATATTGCCGATGTAAAACAATGTTCACAGGAAAGTGGCGTAGACCATATATTGGCATCTCGATTCCTGCAAAGGTTTGTAAAACATGACACGCCATGGGTACATATGGATCTCTCCAGTAGTAACAAGAAAGGTGGCTTGGCTCATATACCAACAGACACAATTGGATTTGGTGTGCGTTATAGTGTTAATTTGTTGATGAATGACTATCTAAAATAAGCGCGTACAAGGATGTAATAAATGGCCAGTGGCATGTTTAAGAATATAAGAATATTAATACTCTTATATGTCTTGTTGATGGTTGCTGTGGCTGGCTGGTTAGCCAAAGCAAGAAGCACTGATTGGGACGAGCCACTCAATGTTATTGTCTATGCAATCAATGGCGATGGTACTGCTGTAAGTCAAAACTATATTGATGAAATACAAAAAAGTGACTTTAGTGATATAGAGGAATTTTTTGAGAGAGAGGCCAAGGTCTATAAGTTACCCTTAAAAAAGCCTGCCGATGTCTCATTTGCGGGAGAATTAAAATCCAAACCACCCTTGCCAGCGCGTAACGCTTCAACCCTGTCAATTATGCTGTGGAGTCTGAAGCTACGTTACTGGGCATGGCAAAATGATAATTACCCGTATCCGCAAGATGTGCAAATATTTGTGCTTTATTTTGATCCAGCTAAGACGCCAACTGTTGCACACTCATTAGGATTACAAAAAGGTTTAATCGGTGTGGTTAATGCTTTTGCCGACAAGAACATGAAAAAAGAAAATCATGTCATCATTGCGCATGAGTTATTACATACCGTCGGCGCCATTGATAAATATGATCCATCTAGCAACCAGCCACTCTACCCTATAGGTTATGCAGATCCTGAACAGGACCCTATCTTCCCACAAAAGAAAGCAGAGATTATGGCAGGTCGAATTGCCATCAATGAGAACAACACAGAGCAGCCAAGAAAGTTAAAACAAGTGGTATTGGGTGAGGCAACGGCTATAGAGATAAATTGGAAACCGCAGAATTAAAAACTACCGGCAAGCAAGCTCGCGTTTTTCTTCGTCCTCGCTGTCTGCATCCGGTTCAACGAAAGTAACACTAAGTTGTTCTTGAAAATCTTCAAGCACAATAATCTCGTCGGTACTCTCAATTTCCCCAATTGTGGAAGCAGGTGGTGTTGATGGTGGTGGTGTTGAAGGTGGTGGTGTCACAAACGGGTCACTCAAGATAGCAAGTTGGTATGCCCCGGCAGCCGGGGTATTCGGTGTGCTGGAAAAAGTATATGAGGTCGGCACATTGACTGCAGCAAAATCACCCGCGATCGCACCTCCGGATTGAATAATATCAAACTGATCACCAATGGCACCTGCATACCCACCAAACAATTGAATGTCTAGTGTCCCGGCTAATGAGGTTGTGCCACCGACAGACAACAAATCATAGTCAGTCCCGGCCAAGGCAGTACCCGCTAGTTCTGCCTGGAATGTAGCACCTGCACCTTGAATATAATTACCTCCAATAATTAACGTCCCCGGTGAACTGCCTGCTGCGAGTATTCCGCCAGAATTATTCACATTACCATTAATCGTACCCGTGCCCGTTAAGGTTCCACCAACAACGTTTAAGTTCGCAGTTGTAATATCAGACCCCGCACCTAAAATAAAATTTCCGGCAGACTGTGTCGCTGTACCTGATAAGTTATTTAACGAACCGTTAACGATAAATATCCCGGTGTTGGTAAAGTTAGATCCAATAGTACTGCCGTTTACGGTCAACGAACCCTGATTAGTAACAGTTGCAGTACCTGCAGAGTTAACATTAATACCTGTTAACGTATTAGTGCCATTAGCTGCAAGAATCAAATCGATATCATTCAATGTGACACCACTGGTCGGCATCCAAGTTGATGTTGTGATATTACCTGTACTACCGCCACCAAAAGAACCCGAGCCATGGGTTAAGGAATTCGTTACTGCATTGATATTAAATATGGCATCACCACCATTAATTCCCGTATCACCACTTACTGTGTACGTTGAACCCGTACTGTATGTTGAAGTCCCGCCAGTAAACGCAATATCACCAGGGCCAGAGGTATCCGAGCCACTATCCATAATATGCGTACCGCCAGTAAATTGAAGCACCGTTCCTGTAGCAGTATTAAAGTCACCGGTATGTGTACCACCTGCACCCAATGACAACGTTCCCGCTCTAAGATCAAGCAGACCATTATTATTGAGAGTTCCCGATGGATTAAACGTGGCGGTAGAAACTTTTAATGTGGCACCAGAATTAATTGTTGTTAATCCAGCAACATTCATCGTCCCACCGTTGATATCAAGTATCCCGGTACCGCCGACGGTTAACGTTTCAGGCGCCAATGTAAAGCTTCCTAGTGTCTTTGTTGCTGAACCACCAATACTGAAAGTAGTAACGCCAACGATATCCAATGTCCCAGCACCTTGTAGTGCACCACCATTCCAATTAAACGTGGTCGAATTAACATCAAGAGTTCCTGCATCTACATTCACGTCGCCGCTGGTAGTTAATACAGAATTAATAACTAGATTACCCGCTCCCGTTTTCGTTAGTGTCCCCAAGTTTTCTAACTCAATACCCATCGTCATATCAGGCCCAGTACTATTCACCGTTAGTAACTTACCGGTTTTGTTTACAAACTTACCAGTACTGCTGAATGTTGTAGCACCCGTCGATGACCAAGCACCACCGTTCACCTCTATTCTACGGCCTACGACAAAGGCCTGACCTGAACTAGTAAGATTAAGACCACCATTAGCAAACAACGTACCGGTACCGCCAATCGTTCCACCAAAGCTCCAACTGGTAAGCCCAGACACCGTGACATCTCCTGTGCCATTCAGTGTGCTGCCCGAGCCTGCTAGCGTCAGACTACCGAATGTCGAGTTTGAATTAATTGTTGCCGTTGTAGCAGTAGCAATTTTTACAGCTTCACTTGTCGCAGTTATTGTTCCGCCGGTATTGGTATCCAAAACAACACCATCACCAAGATTAATAACACCAGTCCCTGTTGTCCGTGCAGCATCTAACACAAGGTTTAACTGACCAGTTGTTGATGTAATGCTCGCGTTAATATTTATATCGTTATCGGCATTTAATGTCAGTGTTGCATCAGTACCTGCTGTTTTGGCGATAGCTGCGGTAACGGTGATATCCCCTGCTTGCCCATTGGTTCCACCAGTGCTGGTAGTGACGGTAACGTCTGTACCTGTATTAAGCGCACTTGTGATTAATGTTACGCCAAGTTGTGCGGTATCGTTTGTAGATACAAACGGCGTAGCGGCATTGATGTTGACATTACCGCCACCGGCAACAATTTCGATATTATTCGGATCCAGAAGCCACATACCACGTTCACCATTGACAGCACTAGCATCCACAGACGAGCCTGACACATCAAGATAAACCTTGCCTGAAGTTTCAACAAAACCACCATCACCGGATTCACTTCCACCTCTTGCTGTGATCACTCCATAAGCTTGTGTTGTTTCATCGGCCCAGACAATGACCTTGCCACCATCACCGTTTGTTGCCGCATCAGCTTTGATTGATGTGTTTTCACCAACATAAGTTTGTTTGGCATTTTTAACGTCATCATTCTTACCTTGATAATCACCACCAACAAAAATTTCACCGCCATCGGTTTCACCGGAGGCATCTATGCTTGCCTCATCGAGCAAGGCAACACGCTCACCCAAGACTTCGACATGACCTCCTTGTTGTTCAGTGCCGATGGCTTCAATCGTGCCGGAATTCCAAACTGTTCCTTCTTCACTTTCTATTTTGATCTCACCACCATTTGTTCCATTAGCAGTGATCGTTGCATCGTTTGTAATTTCTATATCGGCTTGAGCAAAGAGTTGTACGTTTCCATTTTCATCAACTGAGATACTGTTTGCATTGATTGAACCTTCATGTTTAATCGTGCCGGCAAACATTTTTGCGGCACCTCCATTAGTAATCATTTCACCGAGATTCACCACTTCGTTGTCCGGTGCCTGCACATCAAACACAATATCATCAGAGTCGAGACTGGCGATGATGACACTCTCACCAGCTGCTAAAATAATCTGACCGCCGTCTGTTTCAATAATGCCGCTGTTTTCAATATTGGGGGCTATTAGAAACACATCACCATTAGCACCGGCTTTTATGTAACCCTGACTACTGATATCCGCTGCATTTTCCCCCTGAAATTTCAGGTTTTGATTGATGAAATCTTCATCGGTCATGTTCAGGGTGGAGGCAATCAAACCCGCAGTATCAACAATTGAGTTTGGGCCAAACACAATGCCGTTTGGATTAATTAAAAAGACACGACCATTGGATAACAGTTGACCGAGGATTGCTGAAGGATCTTGACCAACGACTCGATTTAAAATCGCGCTTGTTGCACCGGATTGAATAAATTTTGTGATTTCATTTTGTTGAATAGAAAACTGTTGCCAATTAATAATGGCGCCGTTGGAGTTGGTTATTGCTAAGGTGTTGGGATCAGGATGTGCAATGTTGACCTGACCATTCACAACCTGGGCACCATTGGGGTTAGCATAGGCAGCTTGACTACTAATTAAACCAAGTAGTATTCCAAAAGTCAGATTATGATTTATTTTTTTCATCATCATTATCTATTGCACGGTGCACTCAAAGTCATTTTGCTCAATGGCACTGTCATCAAGCAATTCATACAATGTTTCAAATTCTTCGTTGATCGTTTGTAAATAAGGATCATTCGTTTGGAAATTCCGTGGGCGTTCCAATTTAACAATGGTACTGCCATCAGTTGAGACAAAACCGCCTTCACCCGGTCTCATTTCAATGATCTCTCCATCCCGCTCCATATAAACAATACCTTCACGGGTATTGGCATAGAGTCCTGATGGCACATCTTCAACTTCGTCATTAAAAAGCTCATCAAAATTAACATCGACTTCATCTGGACGCGGTATATTTAGTATAGGCGGTGTTTCGATAATTGATGCAGGCGTATCTATTAAACGTATGACAAATGACTGGTTTTCTAATAAATCAAATTCACCGGCGTCATTCTTTGCATAGATTGCACCCAACCAAACTGATCCCGTTAGACCACAGCTTGTCGCCCCGCCAGTACAAGGACCCAACCAGACCATGTCATAACCGGTACCACGGATACCAATGGTTGCAGTGGCAGTCTGTAGCTTATAGTTATCCTTGTTAACTTTAGTGATGAGACCGGTTAAGGCACGGATACCACCTTTTATTAAATTATAAACGGCACTGTTATCATTCGATTCGGGAGAGATGAAACGGTGTTTTTCTATTTTGATTTCTGTCTTTGCCTTCAATGTCATTCTACTTTTATCGTTAAAGACGATAATCGCATAAGATTTTGTCTCAGTTATTAAAGTATCGCCTTCATATATTGACGAACCCAACTTGAGCTTACGTTCTGTATTATTTTTTTGGATCGCTTTTACCTCGCCTCTGAGTAAGACGATTTTTGCAATAACTGTTTTTTTCTCTTTCTGCTTATTATTTTGTTCATCGATTGCACAATCTAGTTCACAAAGTCGCACATCAAAATCTGTACCTCGGATACCAATCGTTGCAACTGCCGTGTCTAATTTAAAAGCCTCAGGCTTTCGCTTACTAATCAATCCGGAAATAGCTCTTAAGCCACCCTTGAATAACTGCATCACCGCACTTTCTTCATCTTGCTTCATTGAATAATCTTTAAATGAAAATACCGTGTCGGGTCTTACTGATATTCGACTACTGTCGATCATTTTAATGACACTAAAGCTTTTGAGTCCGGTCGTGATCACATCTCCTTTAAAGATCGATGCCTGTTTGCCCAACACACGAATTTCACCGGCATGTGATTTAGCAGAGACGGCGCCTCTGGCAAAAACAACTTCACCGATTTCTTCTTGTGCAACATTTGCAAAGACAAACGAGGGCATTAGTAGGCAGAAACACGTAAAGAATGATATATGTGGTTGTAGATTCATCATGACTTAATATCGTAAGAAAATACTCGCATGGGTTTTTGTGCCGCCAACATCCGCGGTTCGGCCATCATTTAATTCATGTGCATAATCAATCGAAATATTTAGATTATCTTTCCAGCGCCAGGTCAGCCCCGCACCGGCACTCACCAAAGTTTGACTATCTATTTGTCCGACGGTTGGTTTTATCACTTTGACATGACCTAAATCTGTAAACACTCTTAATTGTAGTTTGTTATCGTATAATGGTCGCGAAAACTCAACCGTCGCCTGATTACCTCTATCACCACTCAACGCTCTTTCTTCAAAACCACGAACAGAATAAACACCACCAATACCAAACTGTTCACCACTAATTAGCGGTTCATTACTCCATTGACCAGACAAAGCCAACCTCAGCAACCACTGTTTCTGTAAGCTATGACTGTAGGTGGTGCTGTACTTGATGACGTCCCAATCTTGTTCAGCTTTGAACCGAGAAGCCGCATAACGTGCTTTAGTATTCTCACTTCCTCCGTTTAAATTTCTAACGTGACTAATATTGAAACGTAGTTGTGACTTCTCCATTTGGACTTCACCGAAGTAAGAAAATGTTATCGGGCGACTTCTGACATCAACACCTATAGGAGCGCCGAAAAAATCTATATCGTTTTTAAATAACTTATCATTGACTCCCACACTCATTCGATGTCTATAATTTTTTCGATTAAGAAAAGTGTGGGTATAACTTCCACCTAGAAATTTACCCGCACCGCTTACATCAAACACACTTTCTATCGTGCCACTGTCGACATCAGAACGAGAATAAAAGAAATTAAAGGCTCCCGAGAACTTATAAACAGGAATGCGATAATTGAACCCCCATTGTTTTACATCACTGGTATGACCAGGGGATGTGGTATAGCTCGCAGTAAGACTGTCATCAAAACCTAATAGATTGTTATGTTGACCACCCGCTGAAAGTCTCATGCGACCTGTCTCAGTTGTGCCAATATTATTTAGCACACTGAATATTTGCCAAGGACGTTGATCTTGCACAGCAAGCACGGTATCGACGCTTTCAGGTACCTTGCTTTGTTTCATCCTGATGGTAACGCGTTTGGAGGGATGGTTATTGGCAACAATCAATTGCTTTGCTAGTAACGGTGTGTCTGGAACAGTGCCGATAATTAATGCAGGAATTGATCGAATGATATTGTTATCGGAAAAATATTCATTGCCTTCTACTTCAATATTGGCCAATTTTATTTGTACAATTTCGAGTTTAACAATCCCCGCTGCTAATGTTTGGGGTGGCAGAATAACGCGATTAAATGAAAACCCGGCGTTTAAAATGACTGCTTCGAGTTCTGTAGCAGCTTCCAGCAATCCATCTAAACCTTGATGTTCACCTAAAAATGGAGAGAGTGTTTGCTTTGTTTTTTCTGTCGAAATGGGGTTTTCGCCAGTGATGTTGAATTCAGTAACAGAAAAACTGACGCTAGGGATATCTTCTGCGTGAGGTGTGGTACATACAAATATCAAACCATACAATAAGGGTTTGCTAAATAGGCCTTGTATGAGTTTATGATACGCCACTGTATTAACTATTACGTTGTTAGATAGAGTTCTATGTGTTTGTCGGCGAATAAGACAGTAACATGTTGATTATCATAAACATACAAGTAATTTTCCCGCTATATATTGTATTAGTCTAAAGGACATCTAATATTTGAATAGAGAAATAATAATCAGGACGTGATCATCATTCATGATAGTGGACGTTACTGTGACCATAGACTCGTTGTGAACTTAAAAGCATGAAAAAATGCGTTGATGTTATTAATGTCAAACTAGATGTTTCCTACTATCAACAAGAAATTCGTGTTGAGATCATTCTCTCTGAACATAAAAAGAAGAGTGGCATCAATAACCTAGCTATTAATTGAGTTTTATACGTTTCTTTATTGCGTATAATTAAACTATGCGTTTTAATTAAGACGCTATCTATATGAATCAAAATAAGAATTAGGGGTTATGGGGAATTTCTGGAAAAAAGACTGGTTCGTCGGGTTTATTCTCACGGTTATATTTATTTTCTTGATAAATAGCTCGCTCATTGAAAAATTAGAATTTGCAAATTATGACTTTGCAATGAATCAGATTGCCCGTGAACCCCAACAAAATATTGCTGTTATCGCTATTGATGATCAAAGTATAGATAATCTGGGGCGCTGGCCATGGCCGCGTTCACTTCAGGCGGAGATAATAGAGAAACTTGCTAAAAGCGGTGCGAATGTCATTGGTAATAGCATTCTTTTATCGGAAGCACAGACCCACCCGGGTAGTAAATATATCCAACAAGCATTAGAAAGCCTTGAGTCAATATCCAGTCCGGGACTTAACGATACAATTAATATCCTGAAGCAAGGAAAAACTGAGCTTGATTCCGATGGAAAACTTGCCGATGCAATGAAAAATGCGGGTAATGTTGTTATGGGGATGCAATTCCAACTCGGTAGTCCCTTGGGTAAACCCGACAAGCCTTTACCCGATTATGTGGCGCGAAATAGTTTTAAATTGAATGCAGATATCAATAGTGGTGTCTATATATATCCAACAATTAGTGCAACTCCACCCATTAAAGTTATTGGTGAAACTGCACTTGCGATTGGGCATTTAAATATGTGGCGGGATCATGATGGTGGCATACGTTCAGATTTACTAGCTGTTGATCATTATGGCGAGATAATCCCATCGCTTGCTGCCATGATAGCGGCATCAAGTCTAAACCTGACCAGCAAAGACTTTAGAATGTCTGAAAGCCGACAATTTAATCTGGGTAATCTTTCAATAACGTTGGATGACATTGGCAGAATTTATCCGTTCTTTTATGAAAATGCAGCAGGCAATACGCCTTTCTCTGTCGATTCTTTTTACGATGTTTATGTAGGTAAAATCGACGTCAGTAAATACAAAGACAAGATAGTATTAATCGGTGCTAGTGCATTTGGTGTTGGTAGTCCGGTGGTTACACCTATTGCTGAATCAATGCCCCCGGTATTGGTATTGGCAAATATTGTTGCCAGTATTCTTAATCAGGATTTTATCGAAATACCTGAATGGGGGTGGATGGTTGAAACACTTGCCTTTCTATTAATAGCACTTTTATTGATGCTATTACTGCCACGTTTAAAAGCCGGACTGGCTGCGGCGATCAGCTTTGTCTGTCTCCTTATACTGCTTGGCAGCAGCCAGTTATTATTGTATTCAGGTCTTTGGTTACAATTAATGCTGCCAACCGCATTATTGGTGACAGGTTACATACTTTTAATTTCAAAACGTTATCTTATGACAGAGCGCGGCAAGATACGTTCTGATCAGGAATCAGCAGATAGTAACCGTACGTTGGGCTTGTCTTATCAACAGCAAGGGCAACTGGATATGGCGCTCGACAAGTTTCGTAAATGCCCGCTTGATGATTCCATGATGGAACCACTTTATAACCTGGCACTCGATTTCGAACGTAAACGCCAATTCAATAAGGCATCTTCAATCTATGAATACATGGTCAAGCATGATGCTAAATTTAAAGATGTACCGGAGCGAATCAAACGCAGTAATGCGATGCAAGATACTATTATGTTTGGTGCTGCAGGAGGATCGGCGGGTGCAAGCATTTTAGAAGATGGATCGGTAGAAAAACCCATGCTGGGACGTTATGAGGTTCAAAAGGAATTGGGCAAAGGGGCAATGGGCATTGTTTATTTGGGTAAAGACCCAAAAATCAACCGTGTTGTTGCTATTAAAACGATGGCCTTGGCACAAGAATTTGAAGGTGATGAACTCGATGAAGTTAAAGAACGCTTTTTTCGTGAAGCAGAAACAGCCGGGCGTTTAACTCATCCAAATATCGTTACTATTTATGATGTTGGCGAGGAACATGATCTTGCTTACATTGCCATGGAATTTCTTGATGGGCATGATCTAGAGCGCTATACGAAACCTGATAAATTGTTGCCAATTAAAAATGCATTGCAACTCATTATACTCTCAGCAGAAGCATTAGATTATGCACACCAACAAAATATCGTTCACCGTGATATTAAACCGGCCAATATTATGTTTATTCCCAAGGCGTCAACGATAAAGCTGACAGATTTTGGCATAGCACGTATTACTGATTCTAGTAAAACCAAAACCGGAATGATCTTTGGGACACCTTCTTTTATGTCACCAGAACAACTAGTTGGCAAACATATAGATGGTCGTTCAGATCTTTTTTCTTTAGGTATTATGTTATTTCAGTTATTAACCGGGAAACTGCCATTCACCGGTGATTCAATGGCTTCATTGATGTTTAATATTGCTAATGAAAAACACCCTGATATCACTTCGCTACAACAGGAATTGAAACAGCGTGTGCCAGAGATTAATAAAGTGATAGATAAAATGTTGCATAAGTCACCTGATGATCGATATCAGACGGGAAAGGAAGTTGCCAGAGATTTACGTATCTGTCTTAAAAAATATATCAATAAGTGATCTAAGGAACCTTTGAAATAGAGGGGTTAAACTTACAATAAGTTATTCTTTGTATTCCAATGCGGTATCAGTAATCAAGGAATGCTAATTAAGACACGCGAGGGACAATGGCCAATCCCCATATCCCTATGGGCATGTCCTATTCTAAAAAGACATTACCGCCGCCCCATAATGACGGGTATCTCAACCAAACCGCACAATAACCCGCAAGCAGATTGACGCTGATGAAATAGGTCAAAAACAGAATAAATTTAGCTGGAGTTTTCCTGAAAAATGCTTGATATGCTGGTGTATTAATACTTGGCTAGAATACTGTATTTGCTGTCATTTCTACCAGAATTGGAGGTATAGTCTGAGAAGTGGGTCAAACAGGCCACGAATCTGTAGAAATCCATCCACTTTTAGGCATCTATATGTATAATGCCCGCCTTTTCGCAAGAAGGCAGCCTGAATAGTGACCCTAAAACTCCGTAATATCGCAATTATTGCCCATGTAGACCATGGTAAAACTACCCTGGTCGACAAGCTTTTACAGCAATCCGGTACATTTGATGAACGATCCTCACCAACCGAGCGGGTGATGGATTCTAATGAATTGGAAAAAGAGCGTGGTATTACTATTCTCTCCAAGAATACAGCCATAAATTGGAATGGCTACCGTATCAATATCGTTGATACGCCCGGACACGCCGATTTCGGTGGTGAGGTAGAACGTGTCCTTTCTATGGTCGATTCGGTCTTGTTATTGGTCGATGCTGTTGATGGTCCGATGCCGCAAACGCGTTTTGTCACTCAAAAGGCCTTTGCTATGGGTTTTAAACCCATAGTCGTTATTAACAAGGTTGATCGCGATGGCGCGCGCGCGCACTGGGTACTGGATCAAACCTTTGATTTGTTCGATAAACTCGGTGCAACTGATGAACAGCTCGATTTTCCCGTCATCTATGCTTCTGCGTTGGGTGGTTATGCCGGCCTTGAAGAGGATGTCCGTGAAGGCGATATGACACCATTATTCGAAACTATCGTTAATGAAGTATCTCCTCCAGAAGTGGATGAAGAGGGACCATTACAGATGCAGGTATCAACTCTCGATTACAATAGTTACGTTGGTATTATCGGTGTTGGCCGAATAAAGCGCGGTACGATAAAAGGTAATATGCCAGTTTCATTGCTTGATATTGATGGCAAGACCCGCAAGGGCAAGATATCACAAGTATATAGTTTCCACGGTCTTGATCGTATTGAAGTCGATTCGGCTTCAGCGGGGGATATTGTTGCCATAGCAGGGCTTGATCCGCTAAGCATTTCAGAGACGATTTGTGATCCAGATAATGTTGAGGCATTACCCTCTTTAACGGTAGATGAACCTACTATCAGCATGACCTTCCAACCCAATACCTCGCCTTTCGCAGGTAAAGAAGGAAAATATGTTACCAGTCGTAATATATGGGATCGTCTACAACAGGAATTAAAACACAACGTTGCTTTAAGAGTAGAGACGACAGAAGACGCAGATAAATATCGTGTCTCTGGCCGTGGTGAATTACATCTATCTATTTTGATTGAAACCATGCGTCGAGAAGGTTTTGAACTTGCCGTAGGCCGCCCTCAAGTCATCGTACATGATCTGGGTGATCATAAAGAAGAACCGTATGAACAACTGACGGTTGATATTGAAGCGGTAAACCAAGGTGCCGTCATGGAAAAATTGGGTGAACGCCGGGCTGATCTGAAAAATATTGCACCTGATGGAAAGGGCAGGGTACGTCTGGAATACATCATTCCTGCGCGTGGCTTGATAGGGTTTCGTAGTGAATTTCTTACACTGACATCTGGAACCGGTTTGCTTTATAACGTGTTTGACCATTATGGTGTTTATGTCCCAATTAGTATTGGTCAGCGTAATAACGGTGTCTTAATTTCCAATGGGCAAGGTAAGGCAGCGGGATATTCCTTATTTACTTTGCAAGAACGCGGAAAATTATTTCTTGGACATGCTGAAGAGATTTATGAAGGTATGGTCGTGGGTATTCATGCACGGGATAACGATCTGGTTGTGAATGCACTAAAGGGTAAGCAGCTCACAAATGTACGTGCATCGGGGACTGATGAAAACATAGTCTTGACGCCACCTATCAGAATGACGCTGGAACAGGCATTGGAATTTATTGATGATGATGAGTTGGTAGAGGTCACACCCAAAACAATTCGTATCCGTAAAAGATATTTAAAAGAACATGAAAGAAAGACTGCATCGAGAAAAGCAGGTTAAATATACTTAGTTCTAAAAGAATAAATCTAAATAAAACCGTGCTACATAATTTGTATCACGGTTTTTTATGTCTGCTTTGTCGTAGTTTAATTTGTGTTCTGAGAACGGCCATAAGCGGACATTACTACAAACATCAATTAACAACCGTTTCGTACTGAAAGCAGACTGTAGTGAACGGACGCGTAGTTAGAAAACCAAATTAATCAACACTAAACCTTTCGATTAAGAGAGGCTCTAGAGCCTTGCTACTCGGGGTTCAAAGTCGGATAGGCTTCGGGTCAGCCAGGACGCTGAGCAAATCATTTCAGCGTCATTATGATTGCACGCCGAATGAATTGAGAAGCCGATTGCAATCGGCAGATTATGCCGAGTAAGGAAGAATTTAAAAAATCTCATTGTATATTTAGCAGTTTTTTACTATATCCGCTTTGGCTCTGTAGCTGCATATTTACATTATCTCCCTTTATGAAAAGCAGACATATAAATTTTCTATAGAGATAATTAATTTCGTAATAGTTCTACATTAAGTCTATTTTTTGCGAGCTTAATAATGAATGATTCCGTAGCGTCGAAGGAGGGTCTTTCTACTACTAATCTCAATATGTGGGATGCTTGTTTTGTGTAGGGTTCTTCATCAAATTCATATAGAGATATTGCGCATCCATAAAGAATTTGTAGGTCAACTCCGTCCATCAGTTTTGCTTTATTGCAATGATGTAATCCATCTTTGATATTTGCATCATAGATATTATCAGCAAGTAGGGCGCTGGCACGATTTACGACTTGTAAATGCCAGATACCGAGCAAACCATTTACCCATGCATCGTTCGGTGCCAGGGAATAGGCGGTATCAAGATGTTGCTTTCCCTCCGTCGCATAGCCTTTTAAATAGGCAATTATGGGATGTCTTAGATCGGCAATTGATCCTAATGCTAAGGCGATTTGTAGATGCGCATCAATATGCTTTGAATCTAAAGTCAATGCTGCTTTGGCATCTTCAATAGTTTGCTGAAATAAAGAAAACTTATCTTTTTCAGGCGCAATAAAAGTACCTTCAACTAATGTTGCTTTTGCGGCCAAAGAAAATGCATCTGCAGTTTTTATCGTTCTGGCCAATTGAGCTGAATCACTGTATTTACCAATATGATAAAGCTGCTCTGCTTGCTCAAGATTATTTGCAAAAGCAGTATTACAAATTAACAGCAGTAAGATAAATACAGTGCCAATTTTTCGCATCTTGTTATTTCCTCAAAAATGCTTGATCAACTAAATAGGGATCATCGAAATGACGCCGTCCAACGAAGGCAGTGGGATGTCTTCCCCATTGTCTCATTGCGCCTGGGCTTTGTATGCCCATAGGCCAAAGTAGCCAGCGTTCAGCGCGTTCAGTTCCTTCTACGATACCATCTGTATTATAAAGACTCTTGTGTTCATCATCTGTAAGAGGCATTGAGCGTAATGCTGAATCAGGAATAGAATCAGGGATGATTAATTTATAAGTTGTTTCTTGCCAATGCCGATTTAGCTTTTTTTCGTTTGATAGTGCTTGCAGATAATGACTATTTCCAGAAAGACGTAGTGTTAAACGGTCAGATATCGAACTTTCAGGCAAGATTTGTGGTGCTTCTATAGTTTCGCTTAAACCCGTATTATTTAATTCTTCAGTGGTTTTAATAAGCCCTGATCCAGGAAAAAAAAGATGATAACAACCGCAAGGGTGAATACTATCTGAGATTAGCGCCTTGCCATTGTTGTCTATGGTTACTCGCCAAATAATGCCATCGAGATTACCTCCAAGAATGTCCCAGCTTGATGTTTTTGGCCTCTCTGTAAACCAAATTGTATAAACCAATTGTGGTAAAACAGAACCTTCAAACCAGGTATGTGATAGACGTACAAAGCTAACCGGCCTTGTCGTATCGATTACAGGTCTATTAGCATCTGACCAAAGAGGATGTCCTATCTTGTCAGCATCGCTTATCTCATCAATAAGGAGAACAGGAGCAAAATGTTCAGCCAGTTGTTTTAATTGCGTCTGATTCAACAAAGGGATGTTTAAATCAAGGTCACGTGATTGTTGAATGATGTTTGCAATTTCCAATGAGTCTAGAAGTGACGATGTTGCAGGTTTATAAACTACAGGGCTTCCATTCCAGCCGTCTATACTCTTTGAGTTTGTAAACGTATCTAGATTATTCTTTTTCCATTGTTGATATCCATTGTAAGCAATATATTTTGTCAATGGATACAACCCTATAGTACGTTTTATTAATGAGTAATCATCTGGTATATCAGCAGCATTTTTGATTTGAGCTATTCTTTCAGGTATTTCTATATCAAACTTCTTTAGTTCTGACGGGCATTCATTAATGACGTCATTAATGCCCCAGTTTTTTCCAGTCTGATTTTTTACTTCTGTAATCAGTGAATTTCTTGCCCTAATTGGCAAGTTCATTACCTCAATAGTTTTTGCTTGTTGATCGAGTAGTATCAATTCATCCATCCACGCAGAAATTGAATTTTCATCATTGACCTTATCTAAAAATGAAGTAAGAAAACGACTGCTTCTTAAATAAGGATATCCTTTTATTGGATAAGCTTCAGCATCTGTGACACCCGCATGTTTAATTGATGTTGCTATTAATGAATAGGCTTTGCTGCATTGAGTAACAAGATCTGTGTTGTCAGGATAACCGACGTGTTGTTGCGTAAGGGTAGAGCATCCGGTGATGCAAGATGTGATTACTAGAATGAAAAAAGCATTATTTAACATAGAGATGTAAATATCATAAAAGGAATATTAAACATGCTTAAATTCTATATGTAGATAATAAATTATTGGCTATGATTATTAGTGTAATTTCTGATGCCGTAAAATAAAAGGCCGGATAACCGGCCTTTTGTCAGTTAAAGATAAATTAGTTATTTAGTATCTTACCAGTACATTGTAATTCAACGTAGTACTACTCTCTGCTGGCACTTCAATATGCCATTCGGCTGTGCCTGCGGCCACTTTTTTAAAAGGATGGCTTTGTTCCAACATCTTCCAGTCGCCTGGTACGGGTTCGCGAACGACAACGGTGACAGCTTCTGATTTTGCATTTTTAAGTTTTATCTCATACGCACTTTCAAAAGCATGATTATATTTTCCATAGGCATTACGCTTTTCAAAATTGCTTTGTTTCTTGTCAGCGGTGATATCAAAGGCGTCCCCGAGTTTTAATCGTACATCTTCATTCTTTGGTGTGTGGTCAATCTTATCTTCGCCAATGAACTGAGCATTTCCAGATTTGTCTTTTTTGTAGACACGTACTATGCCTTTGGGAAGTGGTAAACCTAAACCAGACTTTTCTTTATTTTTAAATTCGACATAGACGCCGACCTTCAGTTTTTGACCAATATTGCCGTAACTGCTTTGATAGTAATAGGGTGCGCCCTGCAATAGAAACTCTTTATTCACAGGTACTTGTGCAGCGGTTAATAAAGAAACTTGTTTGGTTTGATTGTTTGAGAGTGTGGTTAGACGGTTAAGGCTATAGAGATGGTATTCGAACAGGCTTTCTTCCGACATGCTATCTTCGGCAATGACAGATTTCATGGCAGCCATAGGTCTGTTATCACGTCGTTGTCTAAAATCGTGTTTGACAACATTGACGTCACCGGCAACAAGTTGCAATTTGGCATCTTTATATGTTGTGCCGCTTTTGTTATTTAGCGTGACCCAACCCATCAAATCAAGTTTAGTATCATCTGCATTAAGTTCAGCGACATAATCCGCTTTCCATGATAAGCCAGATGTCAGATAACTAAGTTCGACGTCTTGTGGTTTTGATGACTGGCTATTAAGTTGAATAACCAGTGTCGGTTGGTCACGTAGGTTTTCTGGGACTTTATCAAATATGTAACGCCCGCGTGGATTTGTTTCAATTCGATTTCCTATCTTAACAACCACACCCTGATTAGTACTTAATACGGTCGCTTGTTCAATTATCTCTTCTCCCGTTATGGGATTCATTGTTGCTATATTGATTTCCTTACCGACATATTTTTCCAATAGTTTTTGTGGCGTCAGCAAGTCAAAATCAAAGTTTTGTTCGAGAATGCTAAGACCTCTGGTGTTATTGATGTTTCTTAATAGGGAAGTTTCAGGACGCATCGTGGCACTGACACCGCGAAAGGCGAGAAGATTAAAACCGCTATTAAGGTCTATAGTGCGTTGGTCTTTTATTAACGCCAGATTCTCATTATAAATTGTCACAGCAACAGAATGTTGATCATCTAAAGTAGTGATTTTTTCTTGCTCTGTTGCATGTGCAATAGATGCTGTAAAAATTAATGTTGCAAGGCTTAAGGCTTTAACAGCGTCATTAAAAAAGATGAATTGCATTGTTATTCTCCAGTTAGTAAAACGATTTTTTAATACTTACTGGCTTAAACGGATGGAATTCAGAAACGGGTTAATTATATTAAATAAATTAACTGTTTTTTTAGACAATAAAAAAAGCCGGACAAGCCGGCTTTAGATTTAACAATATTGAAATCGCTAGAAAAAAACCATTGTTCGTACTTCGATACTTTCACGAGTCGAGGCATTGGCAGGCGAGGTAGGGTCTTCAAAGGCGCTATGTCCCATGGAACTTGCACGGTCGGGTTCGGTTTCGTAAGTTTTTAATAATAGAGCCTGTTCAGGCGTCATTCTTGGAAAGTAATACCAGCGGTGTGTTGGTGAATAGCGCAACACGTATATTTCACCCGTGCGGTCACTGTATTTAAGTTCCATTATTAACTTGTCTTCTTCAACAGCAGTAGTGTCATCACACACAGCCAAGGGAAATTCTTCCACTGTTCGGTACAGCGGCTTCCAAACGTTAAAGAATGCGACCCTGTGTTTTAGTAACTGTTCAGCGTCATTAGGCAATATTTCTCTGACGCGTTGAGGACCTGATTTTGGTGTGTAATCGCTATGAGCCAATTGCACCGTTGGCCGTTGTACATCAGTTTGATCCTTTAACTCTTCTGACATGGGTTTTCGAATGGTGTGATCAAATACTTCTACCCGGTTTGCCCCCGTGTGCTGTTTTACAAATTCAACAATCACTGGGTAAAATAATTTCTTAATGGCATCGTTATCATCAAACTGGTCAAAACTATTGCTAATGGGTTTTAATTCAAAGCCTTCGCGATCATGTGAAAACTCATCCACTCTTGACCATCCATTTAAGATCTTTACTTCGTGGTGGTCTGTTCCCGGCGGGTTCAGTTCAATAGATGGATCTGGTTCATAAAAATAATAGTCAAGCGGGCTCCCATTATCTAAAGAATAGTTTATGGTTGATGTGACAAAATCTTCTTTATCTGTAGTCATTGTTGATAGAGGATATTACTGTATTGCAGATAAAAAAAGCGGAATCGAATATAAATTCGATCCCGCTCAGTTTGGACATCATTTCAATAATAACTAAATAATAGAGCTTCAGTCATTAATGAACTTTTGAATTATTTTTCTTTTAAATAATCGTGTAGCACTGATCCATAAGGAAGGTCATATCCACCTTCGAAATACCAGCCGCCGATTACTTCTTCTACCTTGAATAATCCCAATGGGTCAGCAGGTGAACTATTAAATTCAACAGTAGCTGGACCTGTGTCGAGTTTAGTACATTGAAAATTAACCAGTTCCATTAGCGTTAATTGTGCAACATCTGGTTTAGCGCCTTCCACTACTGATGGGATCAATTTGTAGTTAATGAATGGCAGCGCGAGTTGTGCAACCAATGGATCGATTGGATCTGTTGGAAGTGATACGCGTGGGCTGATAGCAACTTTAAAGATTTCGTGTCCGCCTCGTTCCACAGAACGCGTCAATACATCTTCTTGTTCAGTAAAATGAACGCGGGCAAGCTTCTTTGGATAGCCATAAATCTCACGACCAGCCGCAATCGGACTGTCATTGTCTAGATAAAGGTGCGCATTATAGTTACCAGCAACCATGCCGTCTTTACCAGGATACTCAACTGGGATGGTCAAGAACATTTCCCTATAATGACAAAATCCGGTGGTACGTGGTAAGTGGTTAACCCATGCATAGATGTAGAGGTCTGAATTATAGACTAGGGGTTTAGGAACAACCTTCTCCATTACTTCCTTAGTGGTACGAAAAACACATAAAATTGTATTAGTGTGAATGTATTTATATGTTGGCCCCTCATAAAGAGGTGCGGTTATTGGGATACTATATCCTTCAGGTATAGGCATGAGAAAAATTCTCCTAGTTTTTTAAGTTCTTAATGAGGGTCTACTTTAATGCGTATTCATTGCTGACCGTGACGTTAGTTCAATCTATATTGTCGACAATTTATTCATTAATACTGCCATGTATGTAGCAAATTCAATTTATGCTTATATATTGTCGACAATTCCTTTATTTTCCAATATATCAGACTAATGTCAAGGGTTGTCACTAAATATATTATCTGAGTCTTTCAGATCGAGACAATAATCTGCAGGCGTTTACTGTCATCTTCAGATTCACGGCTTTACCTTTTTGATATTTGAATTCAGGGATTTCAAAGATTAATTTAAGAAATTACGTTACTAAAAACAGTTCAGAATTGCTTGTAGACAACTCCATATTTGTCTTTATGGAGATGATTTAGATGTGTTACTGATGGGTAATATTACACAGTTTCAGCTTAGACAGGACTGCTGTGAGTTATGCACTGCCCATAAAAAAGGCCGGTTATAACCGGCCTCTTAATTAATATAATTAACGTTATATTATTTTTTCTTAGCTTCTTCTCGCGCTTTTGTTTCTGCAATAACAACCTCAGCCACATTCTTAGGACATGGGTTGTATTGTAAAAACTCCATTGAGAATTGGCCTCGCCCGGAAGTCATCGTACGCAAAGAACCAATGTAACCAAACATCTCACTTAATGGGGCATCAGCTTTAATACGAACACCCGTTGGCCCCGCTTCCTGAGATTTGATCATGCCGCGACGACGATTCAAATCGCCGATGACATCACCAACATGATCTTCCGGTGTAAATACATCGACCTTCATGATCGGTTCCATTAATTGAGGACCGGCCTTAGGCATACTTTGTCGGTAAGCTGCCTTGGCAGCTAATTCAAATGCGATAGCTGAGGAGTCAACCGCATGGAAGGCACCATCCATCAAAGTGACTTTGAAATCGAGACAGGGGAAACCTGCAAGCACGCCTTGATCCATACTCTTCTTGAAACCACCGTCAATCGCAGGCCAGAATTCTTTTGGCACGTTACCGCCAGTCACTTTTGACTCAAATACGAAACCACTGCCAGGTTCACCTGGTTCAATGATGTAGTCGATCTTGCCGTATTGACCTGAACCACCCGATTGTTTCTTGTGGGTATAGCTATCTTCCAGGGTTTTAGTAACGGTTTCACGATAGGCTACTTGTGGACTACCGACTTCAACTTCAATACCGTGGGTACGTTTCAATATATCGACTTTAATATCCAGATGTAACTCACCCATGCCTTTGAGAATGGTTTCACCGCTATCTTCATCGGTCTCAACACGGAAAGAAGGATCTTCTTTAATCATTTTACCGATAGCCACACCCAATTTTTCTGAAGCAGCTTTATCTATTGGCGAAACGGCAATTGAGATAACCGGATCAGGAAACACCATTGGTTCTAATGTTGCAGGTTTGTCTGGATCACATAAGGTATGGCCGGTTTGAACGTTCTTTAAACCAATTGCTGCAACAATGTCGCCAGCTTGTGCACCATCAAGCTCGATACGTTCATCTGCATGCATTTCAACAATACGACCTATACGCTCGATTTTTCCGGTGAACGTATTCAGTACCCCTGTTCCTTTTACTAACTTGCCGGAGTAGATACGCAGAAAGGTCAGGGCGCCAAAACGGTCATCCATGATCTTGAATGCTAATGCACGCAATGGTCTATCAGCATCGACGGTTGCTACTTCTCCAGTCGGATTACCTTCCAGATCGACCTCAGGTTGTGGTTTAACTTCAGTTGGATTTGGCAGGTAGTCAACAACGGCATCTAATACTAATTGGATACATTTGTTTTTAAATGCTGAACCGCAATAGGTCGGGAAGAATGAAAGGTTGATTGTCCCTTTACGGATACAAGCCTTGAGTTCTTCAATGGTCGGTTCTTCACCTTCCAGATACTTCTCCATTATGGCATCGTCTTGGTCAACCACAGCTTCAATTAACTTCTCGCGCCATTCTTCAACTTTGTCGACCATATCTGCAGGCGGTTCTTGAATTTCATAACTAAGCGGGTCATTCTCGTCATTCCATACCCATGCTTTACGGGTAAGAAGATCAACAGCGCCAACAAAATCATCTTCAATGCCGATTGGCAGTGTCATGGCCACGGGGGTTGCGCCTAAAACATCTTCAACCTGCTGAATCACGCGATAGAAATCTGCGCCGATACGATCGAGCTTATTAACGAAAATAATTCGTGCGACTTCGGAATCGTTAGCATAACGCCAATTGGTCTCAGACTGAGGTTCAACACCACCAGAGCCACAAAATACACCAATGCCGCCGTCCAATACTTTTAATGAACGATAGACTTCAATAGTGAAATCTACGTGTCCTGGGGTATCGATAATATTCATTCGATGGTCATTCCAGAAACAACTGGTTGCAGCAGACTGAATGGTAATGCCGCGCTCCTGTTCTTGCTCCATGAAGTCAGTGGTGGCATCACCATCATGTACTTCACCGGTTTTATGGATTTTACCGGTCAGTTTTAAAATGCGTTCCGAGGTTGTGGTTTTACCTGCGTCCACATGCGCGAAGATACCTATATTTCTATACTTCGATAAGTCAGCCATTGTTCTACTCTATAAAGTTAAGTTAATTAATGAATTCGATTACTGTCCCTGCGCCTAGTTTCAGGAAACTGCGCTACCAAATACCCACATCTTTTTGAATTTCCACCGAGATGACCGCATGAGGTGTGAACTGGCGGGCGGAGTATAAACCAGATTGTCTAAATATGTGAAATGAAGTGTCATTTCTGTACAAAATATTGCATATATGACAAGAATTTCGGGAAATTGCTGAGAATCTGACTCCTTATATATACGATATTAGTAAATCCAAACTTTAGGATCAGCTAAACTCGACGTATAATTAGACTAATGCACGATATCCCAAACCGAATTGCCGACGTTTTATTAGAAGTCGAGGCAAACCTACGTACCCACGGAAAGTGGGATAAATCTAGGCCTGATGCTAGTGATCTGGATAGCACAATCCCATTTTGCATGGATACACTTAAATTTGAGCAATGGTTGCAGTGGATATTCCTACCGAGGATGAAAGATACTATCGAACAGACCAAACCGTTGCCGGCACAAAGCGGAATATTTGAATATGCAGAAGAATGCCTTCGTAAAGATGACCCATCGACAAATACGCTGCTAAAGCAGCTTAAAACCTTTGATGATTTAATCAGCATTCAAGCGGGTGTATTAAGACACTAAAATGACCCGTAGGTATCAATTACAGTAGTAAGTGATTACAAATATTTAGTATTTAAACTCTCTAATGGATAAGCTTGATAAAGTTGTTGCAGAATCGAAGCGGAATGCCGAGATAAGAGGACATGGTTATCGCGAAAAGGCACTTAAACTTTATCCTTGGGTCTGTGGTAAATGTAAGCGCGAATTTACTCGAGAAAATATCAGCGAATTAACGGTTCACCATAAAGATCATAACCACGATAATAATTCTGAAGACGGCAACAATTGGGAGTTATTGTGCCTTTATTGCCATGATCATGAGCATGCAAAATATTTAGACTCTAATGTTTCAGCTACTAGTGCGATTAATGAACTTGAACGGGAGCATGGCACTGGCAAACCATTCGCAAATTTAAAGGATCTACTGAAGAATAAATAAATCCCAACGACCAGATCAGGCGGCATTACTTTTTTTCTCAAACGCCACTCTATGCTTATTGATTCTATCCATATTTTTCTCGGCCCATGATTTCACTTGCTCGATTACGGGGACTAAATTTTTTCCTAATGGGCTGAGTTGATATTCAACTTTTAGCGGCAATTTATCTGCATATACTGTTCGAATAACTAAACCGTCACGTTCCAGTTTCCGTAATGTTTGAGTCAGCATTTTTTGCGAAACGCCTTCACAGAGTCGCTTGAGTTCACCAAAACGTAACACCTTTTGTTTGCTCAACGCACAAACTATCAAGCATACCCATTTCTCGCTGATTAAAACAAGGACTTCTCGGGACGAACATTTTGCTGCAAAAACATTGGCTTTTAATTTAGTCATATAAAACTCGTTATAGTTACTTATAGGAACCTAGTTTACAAAATATACTTGATGAATTATAGTTCTCCAACTCGTTATGTGCAATAGATAAAAATTAACAGGCTTGAAAATCGAAATTCTCATTCCAGTTGCTGTTAGCGCAGTATGAAAATATTGCTCACTAGAAACAAACGAGCACATGAATTACCACAAGCTTTCATATTAATTAATAGGAGTTATTTCTAATGCCCAGGATTGTTCGTTTTCATGAGTTAGGTAAGGCCGATGTTCTTAAACTTGAGGAGTTACCGTTAGTAGAGCCGGGAGAAGCTGAGGTTCGTATTAAGGTTGAGGCTCTTGGACTGAACCGTGCTGAAGTAGTCTTTCGAAAAGGGCAATATATAGAAACTCCGAAATTACCTTCTCAGCTAGGTTATGAAGCTGCGGGAATTATTGACGCACTTGGAACGGGTGTGACGGGTTTTAAAGTTGGGGATCGTGTCAGTAGTGTTCCTTCTTTCTCGATGGTTGATTATGGCGTCTATGGCGAATCTGCGATTTTGCCTGTGACTGCGGTCGCGCATTATCCCGATAAGCTTTCTGCGGCTGAGGGTGCTGCCATCTGGATGCAGTACTTAACGGCATATGGCGCTTTGATTGAATATGGAAAAATGAAAAAAGATGATGTTGTATTGATAACAGCCTCCAGTAGTAGCGTTGGTTTAGCGGCAATTCAGCTTACTAAAGCAAGCGGTGGATTGGCGATTGCAACAACACGTGGTGCAGACAAAAAATCTTTCCTCCTTGATGCGGGTGCCGATCACGTCATCGTTACTAATGAAGAAGATTTAGCAGAAAGGGTGATGGAGATTACGTCAGGAGCAGGGGCAAATCTAATTTTTGATCCTGTTGGCGGACCTATGCTTCTTGAGCTTGCGGCTGCAGCGGCTAAAGGTGCAACTATTTATGAGTATGGTGCTTTATCGCCTGAACCAACACCTTTTCCCTTGTTTCCAGCACTAGTAAAGGGCTTAACTATCCGGGGTTATACCTTGTTTGAAATTACGCAGTCGCCAGAGCTATGCGAACGTGCCAGAGAATATGTCTTTAATTTACTCCAGTCTGGAGATCTGAAACCGATCATTGATGAGCATCGCTTTAGTCTTGACGAGATTGTCGAAGCACAGCTGTTTATGGAAACTAACCAGCAGAAAGGGAAGATCGTGGTTACTGTTTAAGTTCAAGTATTAAAGCGTCTTATCCATATACAAATCATATTGAATCTTTTAATTGCGATACATTCAAAAAATTATTAAGAAGGAAAATTTCTCATGAGTAAAGATAGTCCTTTGTTAAATTCATTTTCTTTAAATGAATCATTACAATTAAAGAATCGTGTTGTCTTGGCACCGTTAACGCGTGCGCGGGCTGGTAAAGATCGAATTCCGAATGAGCTGATGGCTGAGTATTACCGGCAGCGTGCTTCGGCAGGTTTGATTATTTCCGAAGCGACGGTGGTGTCGAAAATTGCCAGAGGCTGGGTCGACTCACCGGGCATCTATAACGATGAGCAAATGCAGGGCTGGAAACGGGTCGTTGATGCGGTTCATGCTGAAGGTGGCCTTATCTTTCTACAGTTATGGCATATGGGCCGAGCTTCTCACACCAGTTTTCATGACAATGGTGAATTACCGGTTGCTCCCTCTGCAATCAAAATAAATGGCGATGAGATCCATACGCCAAATGGTAAGGAAGAATACGAAATCCCGCATGCACTGACCATTGACGAGATCAAGCAAACGATACTGGACTACAGGAGTGCAGCGAAGCGTGCTATGCAGGCCGGTTTTGATGGTGTTGAGGTTCACAGTGCGAATGGTTATCTGCTCGACCAGTTTTTACAGTCGCGTACCAATCAGCGTACTGATGAATACGGTGGCAGTATCGAAAAAAGATATCGTATGTTAGATGAAGTGATCAAGGCTGTTACTGAGGAGGTACCGGCAGAACGCGTCGGGGTCCGCTTGGCACCGAACGGCGTGTTTAATGATATGGGTTCAGAAGATTATCGAGAGTCCTTTACCTATGTCGCCCAACAGTTAAACCAACATGGTCTGGCCTACCTACATGTCATGGATGGTCTGGCATTCGGTTTTCATGAACTGGGTGAGCCAATGACGCTGGATGAATTCCGACAGGTATTTGATGGTCCGTTAATGGGTAATTGTGGTTATACGCAACAGACTGCGGAACAAGCAATTGGCGATGGCAAAGCTGACCTGATTGCCTTTGGACGACCTTATATCAGTAATCCGGATCTTGTAGAACGTTATAGAAATGACTGGCCGTTAGCGCCCGAGGCAGAAGTTGAATTATGGTGGACACCTAGAGAAGATGGGTTAGCCGATTTTCCGACTTATGAGGCGGCTTAGTCACTTTGGACCGGGTAGAATAAGAACCCTGATATCACATTTTACTGTAGGCAAAAAAAAACCGCTCAAAAGAGCGGTTTTTTTAGTTGAAGCTTCAGTTTCCAGTATTAAACAGTAGGGACTGATTTCTCAACAATTTCCTTAACGCTGCTAGCATAAGATTCGCCCAGTTTGGCTATTTCTTGTGCATCTTCAACTGCCTTAGTTGACAGGTTTTGTGCAACTTCAACTTGACTAGCAAGATATTTCTGAAGCGTATCAACATCTTTAATTTCAGCTGCAGACTTAAGCGCTTCAACATTCACCTGAGTGCTTTCTTGAATAGCTTTAACCTGAATGGTTGTAATTTCTTCAATGCTTTTCAGTGCTAATTCATTTAGTTCTTTTATCGGTGTAAATAAATTTTCAAACGTGTTATTCATAGTATTTCTCCAAATATTTTATTTAATCATTGGCGAGTATTATACACTTAAAATGTTGCAGCGCAACATAATATTTAGATCAGTATAAGTTATTGATAATATGGTGCTATTAGAAATTTTAAAATATTTTGACGATGCATAAATCGCTAAATTTTTATTTTTTTATAACATCCAGAATGGATGATGATTTAATAATAAAAAACCGCTCAGAAGAGCGGTTTAGCTTTAGCTAAAGCAGGGGGGTGTTGTTATCAAATGATTGATTTTTCGACAACTTCCTTTGCATCGGTAGCTAATGAATTACTCAATTCAGCAATTTCTTTAACATCCACTGCGGCGTTATCGGATAGATACTGAGAGACAGCAATCTGACTTTCCATATAGTTTTTCAAGGAATCAATGTCCTTGATCTCTGACGCTGTGTTTAAAGCATACATACCAATCTTTGCATTATCCTGAAATGCTTTAAGCTGTATGGCAGTTATTTGCTCAATGCTTCTGAATGTCAAATCGTTCAATGCCTTAAGTGGCTCGACTAACTTCTCGAATGTATTTTCCATGGTTCAACTCCAAAAGTTTTAATTGGAGATGATTATACGTTTAAAATGTTGCGTTGCAACAAAGTAATTATGAAAATGTGATCTTGTCGAGTTTTTTTGAAAATTTAACACTAGAAAATGTATGTTAATAAATTGTCTAGTAATGTTCAAAAAATATTAAGTCAGTATATGGTTTGATATGTTTGATTACTCAACACTGCAGGTCACTTTCCTTCAAACATCCATTTATCCCAATAAGGCGGTGTTTCAAAATAACCCTGCATGTAATCGACAAAACTTCTGATTTTTACTGACATATGTTTGCGGTGAGCATAAACCAAGTTAATGGGTAATGGTTTAGGTTCAAACTTTTCTAATACCGGCATGAGTCTGCCTGATTGAATATCAAGGCCGATCATGTAAGAGGGTAGTTGTATCAAGCCACTACCGTTTATCGCTGCGACACGAAGTGAATCTGCGATATTAGACGTCAAATAGTCACTCTTGATATCAAATTCTGTTTCCACACTATCGATATTGAAAGTCCAATGCGGGGTGAAGATGACGTTGTTGGATGTAACCAAACAAACATGTTGCTGTAATGCTTCTGGCGTTTGTGGTGTGCCATTCTCTTTCAGGTATTCCGGAGATGCACAAACGATTAATCGACTTGATGATATTTTTAATGCAACAACACTGGAGTCTTCTAGTTCCCCGACTCGAAAGGCAAGGTCCATACCTTTGTCTACCAGATTATCAAAATCGTCAGAGAGGTTTAGTTCTATGGCGACTTTTGGGTATTGTTGTTTATAACCTTTAATTGCCCGAGCGATATGAAATGATCCAAAAGACGGTAACGACATAATGCGTAATGTCCCGACAGGTTCATTTTGTAATTCTGATACACATTGCTCTGCTTCCTCAACTTCAGTGAGTATGTCGATAACCTTTTTATGATAAGTACTACCTACTTCAGTAAGGCTTAGTTGTCTGGTCGTTCTGTTGAGCAGTCTTGCACCAAGATTGTTTTCTAAATCACGGACAAATTTTGAACACATGGTATTTGAAATATCCAGTTCTTCAGCCGCTGCAGCAAAGCTACCAAGTCTGGCGACTGCGGCAAATACTCTCATGCTAGTTAGCCTATCCACCGTTATGCACCTGATTATGTCTTTTTTGGAATGAGTTCATGAACAAAAGCACTGTTGTTAATGAAGGTCATCGTACCTATATTTATTGCAACGCACAAATCCATATTAATTAACAGGAGCTCCAATTATGAAAAACATTAAATATCTGATTTTATTATCAATATTATCTCTTAATTCAAGTTATGCAGCTTCAAACACACTGAAAACTGCTGACTTAGAAATGCTTGATTCCTTGTGGGTTAGCAATTTCGATAATGGTAATACAACGAGCTTAGCTACCTTATACACCAAAGATGCAATGGTATTCCCACCCAGCAGTGAAATTCTAGAAGGACGAGCAGCCATTACTACTTATTTAGATGGTTTGAGGGAAGTCGGCTTCAAACAATATTCTATTTCTAATGTTGATATGCAAGTAAAAGGCGATACCGCATATTCAACAGAGCTTTGGGAAGCCATTCGGATTGGTACTGATGGTAACGAAATCAAACTTGATGGCAATATCACCAATGTTTTGGAAAGACAAAATGACGGTAGCTGGAAAATTAAACTCCAGAGTTGGAACTAGTCTCAAAACACCTCCTCTTATCAAGGATAGACTCCTAGATTAATAATCGATACACAAGGATGTGTATATGTGTTGCCCATTCATTTTTAACACCTTTTTGTCTTATGTTCAGTATTGCTGAATTTAACACTATTTCTTGATTAACATCGACGATACAAAACAGATACAATATTGTTTATCTTCTGTTTGCTATTCATGATTTAATCAATTTTCAAATAAGGAAATATTTAAATGAGTAAAGCCAGCCCATTGTTAAAACCGATTTCAATAAATAATTCATTAGAATTAAAAAATCGTATTGTAATGGCGCCATTAACACGAAGTCGTGCTGGCAGTGAGCGAACCCCCAATGCATTGATGGCAGACTATTATAGTCAACGCGCCTCTGCAGGCTTGATCATTTCTGAAGCCACCGTTATTTCAAAGCAAGGCATAGGTTGGATGGACTCACCTGGCATCTATAACGATGAACAGGTGCAAGGATGGAAGCAAGTCGTAGATGCTGTACATGAAGCGGGTGGCACAATGTTTTTACAATTGTGGCATTGCGGTCGCGCATCACATAGTAGTTTTCATAATGGCGAGCTGCCAGTGGCGCCTTCTGCAATAAAATTGGACGGTGAACATATTCAAACGCCAACGGGTAAAGAACATTATGAAACACCAGTAGCACTAACAATTGAACAAATTAGGGAAATTGTAAATGATTATAAAAATGCTGCCAGACGTGCAATGCAAGCAGGCTTTGATGGAGTAGAAATACATAGTGCAAATGGCTACTTGATAGATCAGTTTTTACAATCGAAGACTAATGAGCGTAAAGACAATTATGGCGGTAGTATTCCGAATCGATATCGTTTTCTTGATGAAATATTGCAAGCAGTAATGGCAGAAGTGTCTGTCGATAGAATTGGTGTACGGATTGCGCCCAATGGTGTGTTTAATGATATGGGATCTGCTGATTTCCGTGAGCAATTTACCTTTGTTGCGGAACAATTAGATAATTTTTCATTAGCCTATTTGCATGTTATGGATGGTTTGGCTTTTGGCTTTCATGAACTGGGTGAAGCTATGACCCTGTCAGAAATACGCAAAGTATTTAAAGGGCCATTAATGGGCAACTGTGGCTATAACCAGAAAACTGCAGAACAAGCCATCGGGAATAATCATGCCGATTTAATTGCATTCGGTCGACCCTATATTAGCAATCCGGACTTGGTCGAGCGTTTTGAAAATGATTGGCCGCTTGCAGAAGAAGCCCCAATGGAAATCTGGTATGCACCTACAAAAGAAGGCTATGCTGATTTTCCTGCTTATCAAGGCTAGTTATAAACGTTTCGTTTATTAATAGGACCCAAAGGTAAACACTTTCTCGTCTTCCCAAACACCTTGCTTTTAGCTTTGCATGTAGCGGCTATTTACATAAATCAGGTTTAGATAAGCTCGAATCCGCAAATGCGAGTGCCATTTAACTTTAGAAGTTATTGTTTATATAACCACTTCAATATCTCGTCCTGAACTAGTCTACCGGTTGTATTTTGAATACCCTTATAATTTTGTAATGAAACAATAATATAATTTTTATTGCTTTTACTTTTCACATAACCGGCCATTGACCTGACATTATCTATTAGGCCGGTTTTTATACGGGCGCTGCCTGGAGGGATAATGCCTTTAAGTCGTTTTCTGACGGTTCCATCAATACCGACTAGGGGAAGTGATGAAAAGTACTCTGGTTGGTAAGGACTATGTAATGCATGTTGTAACATCATCGCCAGCGTACGGGCGGTGATTCGAGCACTACGGGAAAGACCAGAACCATTTTCGATGGTCAATTCAGGGGCAGGGATGCTGATATTTTGTAACCAGTCCGATATAACCTTTCGACCGGCAATCTTGTTACCTACATTATTTTTATTCTCTTTACCTATGGTAAGTAATAACTGTCGGGTCATCACATTGTTGCTGTATTTATTGATATAGGTAATGATTTCACTCAATGGTTTGGAGGGTACTATATAAAATGGATTATTGTCATCGATACTAGTTTCACCATATTTCCCATTAATAGTGCCGCCCATGTCTTCCCATAATGCCTTGAAGACACCAAAGATATAATCACCATTAGCTAAAACGGTACGCAACAATTGCTGATTACCACAGCGTTTTGGATAATTGCCGCTGAACTCGACTGTGGTGACAGCTCCTTGTTTAAGGACATTAAATTTCAATCGTCGATGTTTGCCCTTGCACGCTCCCTTAACTAATTTCACCTTATTCCTGATTTGCAGATTTGAAGACGGTGGGTCCGCGTAGATGTGAAGTTTCTTATCCATAGGAATAAAGTGAAATTGATGTGCTCGAAAATTTAACAATGCAGCATCAGGGAAGGTGTTGTATACACGGTAAGGTTTATTATCAAAATCTGCTGGCGAACCATGTTCATCTTCAAAATGCTCGTTATCAATAAGAAGATCACCATTAATATGTTGTATGCCACGATTACGCAGCGTAAACAACAGATGCCAGAATGCTTCTCTAACCAGAAAAGGATCACCGCCTCCTTCAATAACTAAATTGCCATCAAGCGTGCCGTTTGTTAATTTTCCATCAAGATGTACGTGAGTCTCCCAGGTATAATTCGGGCCAAGAATATCAAGTCCGGCATAAGTGGTTAATAATTTTATGACCGAGGCAGGGTTGCGCGGAGTGTCAATATTTAACGCTACCAGTGGGTCGTTTGAATCGAATTCCAGTATATAAAGACTCATGGAGTCTTTAGGTACTTTATGTTTTGCCAAAATTTTAGTGACAGTAGAGGGTAAGTGTTCGACGCTATGATCAGCAACAGCATCATTGCCAATGAACATTGTGAGGCAGAAAAGTAGTCGAGGTAATTGGCCTCTCAAAATTAAATCAAAAAATGTCATATTGAATCAAGATGTTTAAATTGTTTGTAAAGTAAAAAACCACCCCACATAAGAGCTATCAAAATCAGGGTTATTCCGGTTGTGTTAAATGAATTCGCAATTTCGCGATGCGATTCGAGTTTCCCTATATCAATTAAAATAGCATTCCAATCATGATAACCCGGTTTGTCGGCACCTGTTACGCCACCTAACAATACTAACTGTTGATTATAGGCATCATCAATATAAGGTGCGCATTCCATAAAACTCTGACCTAACCACCAAAGCCCGACTGATGCGCCAAAGTTATTTTTGTTTTTTATCAAAAAAGTCAGCATAACAACTACAGGCATTAATAATTGCCCAAGTGTTCCACCTAATTTTGTCATGAACCAACCAAAGGGCATGAATACTATATGTCCGGCTTCATGAAAAACCAGGTTTATTCTATGCAAAAAAGAACTACCTATCTCCGTCGGGTTATTAATAAAGTCCATGTTGATAAACTGCCATCCCCACACAGCAATTCCAATAAATACAAATGCTCTGCCGTAAAATATAAACGGATTTACTTTGTCTTCAATAAAAAACAAGCTTGAGCTGATTGTTTTTATAATTCCTGAAAAAACGGATGTTTCAATATTGTTACGGGTAGTTATTTTTGTTTCTGGAGATGAAAATTTCTGCTTCATCCATTTTGAAAAAATTATACCGCAAGCAGGGCAAATATCCGGGTTTATCTTTTCTTCAGCTTGACGTTCATGCTTACACTTGGGACAGGTAGTATACATTTATATCAATTTAATCTTTCATTTTCACAAGACCAACAAACGTCAAACTGCCCTTCAATTAATTCACCGCACTGGCATTGCCAGTCATCTTGCTTTTTTGCCTCAGAAAGCATGTTATCTATCAAGCGTTTGGCAAAGGCATAATCAGACTCATCATTGACCCAAATCTCTGGCCAGCATTCATTGATCGGTAGCTCACCAATCCCACCGCTTAAATTCATATTGCGTAAATGACAATCAATTCCATTAGCCTCCAGAATGCTATGAACGTGTCCTGCCATTATCGTATTGTCGCTGCTATAAACCTTTTTCATTATCTATATGCACTTATTGTAAGGATTTTTGTTCCCGAGGAATCCTAAATGCCTGTATCCATGTCGGCAATGCCGCGAGAGGATACGACTGCATGGACTTCGATGCCCCCCTTGAAGGGTGTGCATTAGGTAGAGCAACGCATGGAACCGTTGCCGAGGAGTCCGTAGCGGCTGTGTGAATAAATATTCTGTCAAAATCATAATGATATAAAGTCGACAAGACATATTATTGATAGAAGGGCAGCTATGATGGCGACAATGGTAATTCTATTTTGATGAGTAATCGTTTTTTTCAATTGTCCAGCAAGCGATTCATTTTGCCGTGCAAGTTCCTCTATCAATTTTATTTGTTCGACATTGGATTCGTCATTCGTATCCAACCGCTGATGAAGTCGCTCAACTTCATCTTTTATCCCTTTAATAGTTTCAGGTATCTCTTCTTCAGGCTTATTATCATTGCCCTGATCACGTATCAGTTTTATTAAGCTTGTCGCGCCCTGAATTACGATCGGCGCTGTATTTAATATTGTATTGATAGTGCCCAGGCCCATAATGTTTTTTTTAGCCACGAATATCCTTGAGTGTTTCAGATGCTGATTTCATCAAGAAAGTCGTATCAGCACCGGTGGTTAATAGAGTAAAGCCTCGTTCTTTATATGGTAATACAGCTTCAGCGCTTACACGAATCACACATGGGGGCAGCAGCTTTTAACATGGATTGTGCCTGTTGAGGGTTGAAGGAACCATGTTCGGTATCAATAAATAGCCAGTCACAGCCGACATTGGCGAGTATTTCACCTCTCTTTGGTGATGGTAAACTCACTAGGGTGCCGAATAAAACATCACCAGAGCTTACGCGTTGGGCAAAATCATGTGTTTCCTTCATGGTGGATTGTCCTCACAAACTTTGAAACATCTGTTTTGAATGAGATAATACATGAATTGTTATTTGCATGGATGTAATGTACGCGCTGCGAGCGCAGGACGACATGCAAGGACGTATTAGTGTCATGAGAGGATAGGACTACATGGATGTAGGAGGTAGAGCAACTCATGAACCCGTTGCCGAGGAGTCCGAAGTGGCAGCGATTGAGCGGCGATTTACATGTATGTAATGGGCTAAAATTACTGTAAATTTTGTTCCTGACAATTTCAACCGTTTACATCCATGTAAACGTCCTACACTTTCGAAACTTCCGCCATCCATGGCGGTCGTATATAGTGCGAACAGGAGGACTTACAAGGAAGTATTAATGTCATGAGAGGACAGCACTACATGGATGTGATTTATGCCGCGAGAGTGGCTTAATAGGAAACATCGACCTATCCCGCAGAATCTAAGGGATATTTCCCTTAATTTAATTGTCAATAACAACTAATACAAAAATAAGAGTTAACTATGTCTGTCATTTCCGAAATTCACCGACTCCAATCCTATATTGGAGAGCACATTATTGGCCAGGAACAATTGGTTAACCGTTTATTGATTGCCTTACTGGCTGATGGTCACTTACTGGTAGAAGGTGCGCCGGGATTGGCAAAGACCAGAGCGATCAAGGTCTTGGCCGATGGGATTGAAGGTGATTTTCACCGTATTCAATTTACGCCGGATCTATTGCCCGCTGATTTAACCGGTACCGAGATCTATCGCCAGCAAGAAGGCAGTTTTGTGTTTCAACAAGGACCTTTATTTCATAACTTGGTGCTTGCCGATGAAATCAATCGTGCGCCGGCCAAGGTTCAGTCAGCCCTACTTGAGGCAATGGCTGAGCGACAAATTACCGTTGGTAAGAAAACCTATTCTTTGCCGGGCTTATTTCTGGTGATGGCAACACAAAATCCCATCGAACAGGAAGGTACTTATCCTTTACCTGAAGCACAGCTGGATCGATTTCTGATGCATGTGACGATAGATTATCCCAACGCCGAAGAAGAACATGGGATTTTAAAGTTGGCTAGAGCTGAAGCGAAACAATCATCAGCGCCTGAGGCTATGATACCGGTAAAACAGCAAGATATATTTACTGCTCGTGATGAAGTCTTGTCCTTGTATATGGCAGATAATATTGAACAGTATTTATTACAGATTGTTCTCGCGACAAGAAATTCACGTGTCTATGGGGATGATCTGAATCAGTGGTTGCAATATGGCGCCAGTCCACGAGCGACTATTACCCTAGATAGATGTGCGCGAGCCCATGCATGGTTACAACAACGTGATTATGTCGGTCCTGAAGATGTTCAAGCTGTTGCTCACGAAGTGTTACGCCATCGTTTGATCTTAAATTATGAAGCGGAGGCAGAGGGTATTACGACTGATACCGTTATATCAGAGTTAATATCACGTATAGCTGTACCCTGAGAATTGTTGCCATGGCTGTAGTACCTGAACAAATTCCAACACCGGCGAATATCACAACGGCAGGTTTGATCGCCTTGAGTAAAAAAAGTCGTGGTTTATCGCTTAAATCCGGATTAATTGGCGCGCTGCAAGCGGGTGATTATCAATCGGCCTTTAAAGGGCGAGGCATGGAGTATGATGAGTCAAGATTATATCAACCCGGTGATGATATTCGAAACATCGATTGGCGAGTAACTGCTCGAACGGGTAAAGCACATACAAAATTATTTCGAGAAGAACGTGAACGTCCAGTTCATCTTTGGGTGGATTTTCGATCACCTATGTTTTTTGCGACGCGTGGTAAATTCAAGTCCGTTATTGCAGCTGAACTTGCCAGTTTATTTGCCTGGACTGCGCAACGACAGGGCGATCGCGTTGGTGGCATAGTATTTTCCGATACAGTTCATCACGAATTAAAACCGCAACGAGGGAAATCTGCAGTACTAAGACTGATTAAACACATGGTAGAGCATCCCAGTTGGCAACAGCCCGCTAGTTATGAAGAAAATCAACAAGGTTTATTACACTCATTAATCAATCTGCGTCGATTGGTGAAGCCCGGCAGTATGGTCATCATGTTGAGTGACTTTCGCGGACTTGATGAAAACTGTCGCTCTCATCTTATTCGGATGCGACAGCATAATGAAGTGGTTATGGTGCATATCTATGATTGGCTGGAAGAATTCTTGCCGCCTGCTGGAAATTATCGGATTACCAATGGAAAACAAGAATTAGAATTTGATACGCATAATCAAAAGCTCATAGATGACCACACGCATAAATTTAATGCGCATAAAGAATTATTAATAAAGACAGCACGATCATGTCATATGAACTATCTTTGTTGTCGCACAGAAGACGACCCTGAAAAAGTGATTAAAGAAGGCCTCCGTTCCAGATGATGCAGGGCAGTGATCCAGCGAGCTTACCACTACGCGATATCCATTTACCCGATCCTGTTTCGTGGTGGCCTCTAGCACCGGGATGGTGGGCATTACTCCTGTTGCTTGTTATATTCGTGTTATCAACGACGTATTTCATTCGACGTTATCGCAACCACAAAATATCAGCGCTCTATTTGGCCAAACAAGAATTGGCACGAATAGAAACTGATTTTAATATCAATCAGGATAAATCAAACCTGATAAAAGAACTGTCGGAATTAATACGGCGTTTGAGTATCAGTATTTTTCCTCGTGAGGAATCTGCGGGATTGACCGGGGAAGAGTGGTTGAAGTTTCTAGATCAATATTCAGATAAGAATGAATTCGATAATGGTATCGGTCGCGTTCTCATTGAGGCGCCATATCAAGCCGATCCAGAGTTTAATAGTAATGAGTTGCTCGCGCTAATTGGCTCCTGGGTCGAGTCAGTTGGTAAACGCAGGGGGGCTAAGAAATGATTAATTTCGAATGGCCCTGGATTGCAGCGTTGTTACCATTGCCACTGATCATCCGTTTTCTCTTACAGCCTGCCGAAGTGGTTAATGAAGCAGCTCTACGCGTTCCTTTTTTAGCAGAATTCAGCATGCATTCTAATGATGATCATTATGTCGATGTTAAACGACGATTGATCTGGATGGCTATTATTGCCTGGTGTTGCTTAGTCACTGCGGCTACGCGTCCGCAATGGCTAGGTGATTTTATTGATATACCTATCAACGGTCGTGATTTGATGTTAGCTGTTGATCTGTCAGGCAGCATGGAAGAGGAAGACTTCATCATAAAGAATGACAAAGTTAATCGACTAACGGCAACCAAATATGTTGCTGGGGAATTTATTGAACGGCGAGTAGGTGACCGACTTGGATTGATTCTGTTTGGTGAACAGGCTTATTTGCAAACCCCACTAACCTTTGATCGTTTTACCGTTAAAACATTGTTGTATGAATCAGCCATAGGCTTGGCGGGACAATCTACGGCAATTGGTGATGCGATAGGCTTGGCGGTTAAACGACTGCGTGATCAAGATGAGAAAAGTCGGGTATTAATATTATTAACCGATGGGGCAAATACTGCCGGTGAAGTTGAGCCGCTCGCAGCAGCTGAATTAGCTGCTCGCGAAAACATGAAGATTTACACGATTGGTATCGGTGCAGATGAAATGATCGTACGCTCAATCTTTGGTTCCCGACGTGTTAATCCTTCCGCCGATCTCGATGAAAAAACCTTAAGTGCCATTGCAGATAAAACCGGTGGGCGATATTTTCGCGCGAGAGACACAGTACAGCTTGAACAGATCTATGCTTTGTTAGATGAGCTTGAACCGATAGAAAAAGATGTGCAACGATTCAGACCGCAAACAGCATTATTTTATTGGCCATTAGCAATCGCATTAGTACTAATGTGCATTGTTATCTTGATGAGACATTCCTCAGGAGTCGTTAATGCACGAGGTGAAGCGTAATGCTGTCTGAATTTCATTTCATTCGACCCTACTGGTTTATCGCCCTGATACCCGTGATCTTATTAGTGTGGATGTTGGCTAAACGTCATTTAATCAATAAGCATTGGGAGAGTGTCTGCGATCCGGCATTATTACCCTATATATTAGTGGGTAGAACGGGCGCAAAAAAATACACCAACATAACACTGTTTGGCTTTGTCAGTTTGTTAATGATCATTGCCTTGGCGGGGCCAAGCTGGGAACGCCTGCCCGAACCCGTCTTTGAAAAAGAGTCCGCATTAGTGATTGCAATGGATCTCTCTTACTCAATGTATGCCGATGATATTAAACCAAGTCGACTTGAGCGTGCGCGATTCAAGATCTCTGATCTCCTGGATCTAAGACAAGAAGGACAGACGGCTCTAATTGTCTACGCAGGCGATGCCTTCACAGTAACACCGTTAACAGATGATATTAAAACGATTAAATCTCAGCTTACTGCACTGACACCACAGATTATGCCTGCCCCTGGGAGCAATACTGAGATTGCTATGGAAAAAGCCGCAGAGTTATTAAAACAGGCAGGTAACGGTGAAGGGCATATTTTACTAGTTACAGATGAAATCGATAGACAGTTTGAGAAGGCTTTCAGTAAAACCAATCGACGTGGCTATAAGGTCTCTATATTAGGTATAGGTACTGAAGAAGGTGCCCCTGTAAAACTAGGCGATGGTGGCTTTCTAAAAGATAAAGCAGGGACTATTGTGGTTCCGAAGCTGAATCAAGGAGTACTCCGCATTATGGCCAGCTCAGGTGGAGGATATTATGAAACAAGTCAGCTAGGTGATGGTGATATTGAGCGACTCAATCGTTTATTTAATAGCGGTCTTGAAAAAACCAATGAAACAGAATCACAATTCGAAACTGATCGATGGCATGAATTTGGACCGTGGTTAATTTTATTGATCCTGCCGGTCGTTGCCTTTGGGTTTCGCCGTGGTTATTTAGCATTATTTATTTGTGTACTTATTCAAGTTCCTGAAGAGGCTATGGCATTTGAATGGGATGAGCTGTGGTTGAATAAAAATCAACAGGCGATGCGAGCGCTTGATAGTGAACAGGCGGAGTTAGCATCTGGGTTGTTTAATAATAAAGAATGGAAAGCAGCGGCAAATTATCGCAAAGGTGATTTTGCCACGGTTGAAGAACTCTTAAATGAACAAGAAGATACGCGTAGTATTTATAATCGAGCCAATGCCATGGCAAAGCAGGGGCGCTATGAAGATGCCATTGCTGCCTATGAAGAAGTTCTGGAGAGCAAGCCCGAACACGAAGATGCGATATTTAATCGTGACTTGATTAAAAAGGAACTGGAGAAACAACAGCAACAACAATCTGATTCAGATCAGAAATCAGACGAACAATCAGATCAGCAGCAACAAGAAGATTCAGATTCTAAAGAACAACAATCAGAGTCAGAACAAAAAAAGTCAGAACCGCAAGAAAATTCCGAAGAAAAACAATCTTCACAGCAGCAACTAGAAGAACAAGATAATTCAGAGCAACAACAAGACGGCAAAAAACAAGATTCAGAAGAACAGCAAAAATCTGAACAAGAAAAGGAGCAGCAAGAAGCAAAAGAATCGGGTGATAAAGAACAGGAAGAACAACAGCAGGCGCAAGCATCTACGCAAGAAGAAAAAGAACTCGATGAAGAACAGCAGGCAACAGAGCAATGGTTACGCCGAATTCCAGATGATCCCTCTGGATTATTAAGACGTAAATTTAAGTATCAATACCAACAACAAAACAGACGATCATCAAACAATGAAAAATATTGGTAATTAGAATATGAATGTCAAACTATTAATCACATTATCCTTATTGTTATTTAGCCAAATACTTATGGCAGAAATCACAGTTAAAGTTGATCGAGAGCCAATCGTGGTCGATGAATCATTTCATCTTATCTTTGAAAGTGACCGGAAGATTGATGCGAAACCTGATTTTAGTTCATTAGCTAATTTATTTACGGTGCTAGATACGCGTCATCGTAGTAATACACAGATTAACAATGGCAAAATAAACTATTCACAAATGTGGATAGTCACACTCATTGCGAATAAAACAGGCACCTTGGGTATTCCTTCAATTCGATTTGATAAGGAGTTGACTAGGCCACTTTCTATCAATGTTGTTGCAGGGTCATCGACAACAAAGGGTGGTGCTACAGATAATGTTTTTGTCGATGTTGAAGTAAATACTAAGACGCCTTATGTTCAGGCACAGCTTGTTTATACGCTTAGACTATATCGTTCGATAGTAACCAATAATGCCAGTCTTTCTGAGCCCGAGGTGACAGGCGGTCAGGCGGTAATCAACAAGCTTGGAGAAGACAGCAGTTTTGAAACACAACGTAATGGCATACGCTACGTAGTCATCGAACGTCAATACGTTATCTTTCCTCAAAGCAGTGGGCCGATGACGATTCAACCTATCGTCTTTCAAGGGCAGACGGGGGGTGCGGGTGGTTTCTTTAGTTTCGACCGTTTTAATCAACCAACGTCTATCGTAAAGCGCTCTAAGTCGTTAGAAATAAATGTAAAACCGATTCCGGATTCCTTTACGGGCGATACCTGGTTGCCAGCGAATCAATTGGCTATTGAAGAACAATGGTCAGTCGACCCATCAAAACTGGAACAAGGTGAAGCGACAACGCGTACCTTGACACTAAAAGCAAATGGTCTGGCGGCAAGCCATCTTCCTGAAATAAAGAGTAACCTACCAGACGCATTGAAACAGTATCCCGATCAGCCAGAGTTTAACGAGTCGAATAATGCGGATGGTTATATTGGTGTCCGTCGCGACAAGATGGCGATTATCCCAACTGAAGGTGGTGATTACACCTTGCCCGCAATAAAAATCTCTTGGTGGAATACGGATACCGACAAAATGGAAGTTGCAGAATTACCTGAACGCCATATTCATATAGAAGATAGTGCCGTGCCAGTACCGCTAGATAATGTTGTTGAGCAACAGGCAACTACAGATCAGGCCATAGCAACTGAGTCAGGAAATAATGAAAAAAATAATTTAGCACCAATAACATTAACGAAAGAAGAACCCGTCTGGAAATGGGTGAGTTTATTATTGCTTGTTTTATGGCTATTAACATTAACACTTTTTTGGAGAAGTAAACGCGGTACGTCTGCTACTGATACCAATGAAGAAGAAAACATCTCCAGGCGCAAGCAGCTGAAGGAAATACAACAAGGATGTAAAAATAATGACCCAAAACAGACGCAGCAAGCCTTGCTCGACTGGGCTAAGAATCATCGGTCCGATGACAAGATAAATAATCTAAATGCGCTAAAAGAATACAGCGATGATGATTTTAAAATAAAACTGGATGAGCTTAATAGTTGTCTATATGGAAGCTCAGCATTGCAGTGGGATGGTATGAGCTTCTTAAAAACTTTTGAATCACAATCTTTCGATAACAAAAAATCAAAAGTTGTCAACGGCAAGCTTGAACCGTTATACAAAACATAAAACGTGACAGGAAAGATTGCCTTATTGATATCAGCAATGCGTGACAAACGCACGCCCTGACATGCAAAAGCAATTGCCAGTGGGTGACGCTGCAGTTAATCCTATGAATCTACTGAAGAATATGAGTGCTGTGAATTCAGGTGGTCGTGTTACTACCGACGGTACAACGACAATGTCTGGTTACACTATCATTGAAGCAGATTCAATGGAGTCGGCACTGGCTACTACCAAGGCTTGTCCTTTTCTTGATATTGATGGTTCGCTTGAGGTGTCCGAGCTAGTTAATATGTCTGGTCAAAAATAAACCAGGTAAAATTAACGTTTCCTCTTTAATCGTTCATTACCCTTTTTCCCACCAGTCTCAAACCATCCATCGGTAAATGCATCGCCGCTACCTTTCTTTTCAATAACACTTTTTTGAACTTCGAGATTTTCAGCTATTTTTTCTGGAGAAAACTCTTTGCTGAAATAAGCTTGGCAACTATCCGTTGCAATTTTGAGTGCTTTGTCTGATTGCTCCTGGCTCATGCCTTTGACTACATCAGATTTTAATTGGGTAACAAGTGATACTGCATGTCGTAAACACGCATTATCAATTTGTTTATCCAGCTCATTAGCGGATGAAGATGACGGATACAGACTAACAGCGATTAAGAAAAGAAATGGTTTCATTAAAATACTCTTTGGTTAAGTTTTAAGTACAGAGATGCATAGGCTTATCCAGGCTAATATAAATAGTAGGCCACCTAATGGCGTTATCATACCTAACCAGCGTAAGTTCAAAATGCCCAATAGATAAAGGCTACCACAGAATAGCATGATCCCCACAACCATCATGTAGCCCGCACTTTTCAGCCAGATATTTACGGAGATATTCATTGCTATGATGCCAATAAAAATCAAACCTAAAGCATGATAGAAATGATATTCAATGCCAGTTTGATAGACCTTTAATAAAGATTCTTCTATGCGCGATTTTAGTGCATGGGCGCCAAAGGCGCCCAGCATGACGGCTAATGCAGCGTTAGCTGAGCCAAGTAGTAAAAATAACTTGGCCGTAACGTTGAGTTCACTCACTTTTTAACAAAACGTAAGGTCATGCGATCGCTTTCGCCTATTGCGGTATATTTTTCTTTATCGACATCCTTCAAACGATAACTAGGCGGCAGTGTCCAAACACCTTCGGGATGGTCTCTGGTGTCTTTGGGGTTGGCATTGATTTCAGATGAACCGATCATTTCAAAACCGTGATTCTCCACTAGATCAATTAAATAAGGTTTCGGGACATATCCTTTTTCTGCGGACACCTTTGGATCACTGTCTTTAGCTGCACGGTGTTGTACAACGCCTAAAATGCCACCCGGTTTCAAGACACGACTGAAAGCAGCGTAGATTTCTTCTATGCCACCATAACGAATCCAGTTGTGCGAATTTCGAAAAGTAACAACCATATCCAATGATGCATCCGGGATTGCTTTGAGGTAGCTGTCTTCTTCAAATAAGATAACATCTATCTTGCCATAGACATTCGGTTCGGCTTCTATCTTCTTTATGAAATCCTTATGCACATTCGCCAGATATTTTGACTTATTTTTTGCCCCAAAACTGGCAACGGTAAGATGTCCTTTCTCAGCGAGATAGGGAGCAAGTATTTCAGTATACCAACCGCGCCCTGGTAATATTTCCAGCACTTTCATTGATGGGCTTATATCAAAAAATTGCAATGTTTCTTTTGGATGGCGATAGATATCACGCGCTTTGTTTTCGGCGCTCCTATTCACACCATTGACTGCGTCATCTAGTCCGTGACCATCAGCATGTGCATTGAGTGTTGTTAATGAAAATAATGCGTATGCAATGAATAGAGTTTTAGTTAATGTCATCTTGTTTATCCTTTTTAATATCTATTGTAAATTCTTTTCCGCCAAATTCATGGATCAGATCATAGGCTCGTATGATCACTTTATTAATCTGTTTTGGGATTATGACTGTCATTGAACGAGTAAACGGTTGTTCATTAATATGCGGGTGTAGCAATATGCGCGCGCCTAATTTTTTACCGTCTGGGCTAAGTACTTCCCATGCCTTTGCGAAATGATCCCAATCTTCATCAGTGTGCTGTACGGTGACTTTAAAACGATAAAGATCACCACCGACATGTTCTACTTCTGCTGATAATACATCTGCTTCACCAGCAAGACTAGTAATTGCCAGTGAGAGGAGTAGCAGACTTAAAAGTGCATTACGCATATCATTTACATTTTAATGGTATCGACTAGTATTACTTTATGAATGAATCTATGGACAAGAATTCAAAAACGCAAGTTCCTGTAAAATTACTATTAAATCCTGCTCATTTGCTTTCCCTCGGATTTGGCAGTGGGCTTGCACCAAAAATGCCTGGCACCATGGGTACTCTAATTGGTGTAGTGCTATTTATTCTCTTGCCCGCGCTGGATTGGAAAATCTATATAGGTATTGTTGTTTTGGCGTTTATCGTGGGTATTTTTTTATGTGATTACACGACAAAAGCGCTGAACGTCCACGATCATCCCGGCATAGTCTGGGATGAGATTGTGGGCTATTTCATTACGATGTTTATGGTGCCAAAGAGCTGGATGTGGATTTTAATAGGATTTTTCTTGTTCAGAATATTCGATATTCTCAAACCTTGGCCTATATCATTGGCAGACAAAAAGGTGCATGGTGGCTTTGGTATCATGCTGGATGACGTTATTGCTGGCGTTTTTGCATTGATAATTATTCAAATAACCCTATATTTGTTATAAAGTTAAGTAAATTAGCTCAAAAGCACTTTAATTAATTTGAGACCATATGCCTAATAATAAAGTTACATTAGTCTTTATTTTTATCTTCTCGCTTATTTCGATGCCGAGTCAGGCAGATATCTATAAATATGTCGATAAACATGGCCGTGTCGTCCTGACTGATAAACCTGCTCATAATGGTTATAAGCGACTGGTTAAAACATGGAAAGGTTGGGAAGTAGCAAAAGTACCGAAGAATTTTAATTGGGCAAAAAATCAGAGAAAGTTTGATGCAACGATAAGAACTGTCGCGAAAATGTACAAACTTCAGCACACGCTATTACATGCTGTAATCATGGCTGAATCATCTTATAACCCAAATGCGATCTCGCGTGCCGGTGCAGTAGGCTTGATGCAATTAATGCCGGAAACTGCAAAACAGTATGGAGTGAGTAATCGGCGTGATCCAAAACAAAATATCTATGGCGGTTCACGTTATTTGCGATATCTATTAAAGCTATTCAAAAATGATTTATCACTGGCACTAGCGGCTTATAATGCCGGAGAAGGCACAGTAAAGAAATACGGCAATAAGATTCCACCGTATAAAGAAACTCGTAACTATGTCAAAAAAGTTATTAAGTATTATAAGAAATATCGTAGTTCAATGAGTTAAGCAAGAATCCAGGTATGTAATAATCTGCCTGGTACAAAAGTAAAAGCGCCCGCTATTACTAAACCACCAAAATATAATCCTAGCATGTTCATACGATGTTTCTTGATATCTCCCTTACGTATGGCGATATATGCAGCAGGTACCGAGTAAAATACTAGTAAAGAAAATAAATGAATGAAGCCAAAATGGCCAAGCAGTGTAGGGCCAACCTCTGCAGTCATAAAGAGAGTGACTGCCGCAGTGAGTAGCATTAACAGCATATAAAACTTCCCAAGCATTTTATGTTTTGAGGAACCTTTTTGATTTAACAAAAGGAATGTTCCAATAAAAAATGCGGGTAAAACAGTGGCTAAGTGTGCGTATGCTAATTGAAGGTAAGTCATTACTTTTTACTCAATCTAATAAGTGAGTAGTTGTTTAATAATTATTCATTTCTAATGCCTTGTCTTGCTAGCATTAAATCAGGAATCTTTTTTCCAATTCCCCCAGACGTTGTCAGGTATTGCTGGGCGTTCGTTCGATGGGGAATCGTTTCGATGCCCAGGCATCTTTGCAATTATTTCAGCTGGTGAACCAGGCTGTTGATCTAGCGGAATAGTTCTATCCCGTGGGGGTAGTTCATATTGTTCGTCATCAGGTCTCGGCAGCCGTTTATATTTATAAAGGTAAAATCCTTCTACTTTCTCTCTGGCCCAGGGTGTTTTGCGCAGGAACTTTAAACTTGATTTTATGCTGGGATTACTCTTGAAGCAATTGAGGTTCATGGCATTGGCCAAGTCCTCCCAAGAGTAATGATCTACCAACTCCGTTAGCAACACTTCAAGCTTAACGCCATGAAGAGGGTTGTTTTTTTGAACTTCAATCTTGGGAGTATCTGAGTCTGACATTGTATTATTCATTATAGACTATCAATAAAACCGTTAAGCGATTTTATTCATCAGTAACGCAACCTTCAGAAGCTGACTTCACATTCTTGATATATTTAAACAGAGTTCCACGTGTGGCCTTGTACGCAGGCATTGTCCATTCGCTTTTACGCTTCGCCATTACCTCATCGGATATGTCGACATCAATGGAGTTTTTATTAGCATCAATGATAATGGTGTCTCCATCTTTGACCAAGGCAATGGGCCCACCTTCCTGTGCTTCTGGTGCAACATGACCAATAATAAAACCATGTGAACCTCCAGAGAATCTACCATCAGTGATCATGGCAACATCTTTGCCCAAGCCGGCCCCCATCACTGCGGAAGTTGGTTTTAACATCTCAGGCATGCCCGGACCACCTTTCGGACCTTCGTAACGGATGATGATAACATTGCCTTTTTCAATTTGATTATCTTCTAGTGCCTTGATCATATCTTCTTCAGAATCAAACACTCGAGCTGGACCGGTGAAGGTTAGGCCTTCTTTACCGGTGATCTTGGCGACGGAGCCTTCCGGAGCAAAGTTGCCTTTCAGAATTCGGATATGACCTGATTCTTTTATGGGTTTATCCAAAGGTTTGATGATGTCTTGACCTTCTGACAGGCTGGGCACATCGGACAAGTTTTCTTTGATTGTTTTTCCAGTGACCGTTAAGCAATCGCCATTGATTAGATCGTTTTCCAGCAGATATTTCATTACTGCCGGGATGCCGCCGATGTTGTGTAAATCTTCCATTACATACTGACCACTCGGTTTTAAATCAGAAATGAAAGGGATACGGTCACTGACGGTTTGAAAGTCATCGAGGGTCAAACTCACATCGACAGCACGAGCCATGGCGATCAAATGCAAAACTGCATTGGTTGAACCACCGAGTGCAATAATTATTACCATTGCATTTTCAAAAGCCTCACGCGTCATGATATCGCGTGGCTTAATATCCTTTTCAAGCAGGAGTTTAATTGCCTCACCTGCTCTTAAACATTCCTCTTCTTTGCCAGGGTCAACTGCCGGGGTGCAAGATGAATAAGGCAGCGACATGCCCAGAGCTTCAATGGCAGAGGCCATGGTATTAGCGGTATACATGCCACCGCAGGCACCTGGGCCAGGACAGGATTTCTTGATCACTTCCATACGTTCATCGTCGTTTATACTGCCAGCGATGAATTCACCATAGGCCTGAAAGGCAGAGATAATATCCAGTTTCTGTTCTTTATGATGCCCCGGTTTGATAGTGCCGCCGTAGACCATGAGCGATGGTCTATTGAGACGCCCCATTGCTATTAAACAACCGGGCATATTTTTGTCGCAACCGGGAATAGATATGTTGGCGTCATACCATTGTGCTGCCATTACTGTTTCAATGGAGTCAGCGATCAAGTCTCGTGACTGTAATGAATAACTCATGCCATCAGTGCCGTTGGAAATGCCGTCGCTGACGCCGATGGTGTTGAAACGCATGGCGACGAGCCCTGCCTTGCACACACCTTCTTTGACCTTGGCGGCCAGGTCATTCAAATGCATATTACAGGTATTACCCTCGTACCAGACACTGGAAATACCCACCTGGGCCTTGTCCATATCGACCTCGGTCATGCCGGTGCCATAAAGCATGGCTTGGGAAGCGCCTTGGGATTTTTGCTGCGTAATGATGGATGAGTATTTATTCAGTTTATTAGCCATTTTTAAATTGCATTTCAGTCAGTTAGCAAAGGTGCGATAGAATACAATAGGCTAGTAGCTATATAAAGTATAAAAATAGATAACATAATGAGAAAAACACCGAAATTTGAAGAGTGCTTTGCGGAATTAATCAGTTTGCCCTCGGTCAGCAGTATCGACCCTGCACATGATATGAGTAATCGCAATGTCATTGATGCGCTAGCGAATTGCTTCGATGCGCTCGGTTTCGCCTGCGAAATCATGCCTGTTAGCGACAATCCACAAAAATGTAATTTAATAGCCACGAGGGGAGAAGGCCAAGACCAAAGCGATAACAATAATAATAGTGGTATTGTTTTATCCGGCCACACAGACACCGTACCTTATGATTTGAGTGGATGGGATACTGATCCATTTACTTTAACCAAGAAGAACGATTGTTACTATGGATTGGGTACGGCAGATATGAAGAGTTTTTTTCCAATCATTCTTGAAGCGTTGGAAAGGCTTGCCGACACTGAATTTAGTAATCCAATCACCGTTGTTGCAACGGCTGATGAAGAAAGCACCATGTCGGGTGCGAGATTGATACAAGAACATAATAAAGTGTCAGGTCGTTATTGCATTATTGGTGAGCCGACAGGACTGAAACCAATACACACGCATAAAGGGATTATTATTGAAGAAATTCAGATACTAGGTCGTTCGGGACACTCTAGTGATGCAAGCTTAGGTAATAGCGCACTCGAAGGCATGCATGATGTTATCTCTGCCTTGCGTGCATGGCGTGATGAATTGCAATCTGAATTTATAAATAAAGATTTTAAAATACCGGTTCCAACAATGAATTTTGGCAGAATACATGGTGGTGATAGTCCTAACCGTATTTGTGCCAGTTGTGAATTATCCCTGGATTTAAGAATGTTGCCGGGAATGAAGCTTGAAGAATTGAATAAAAAATTACGAAACAAAGTTCGGGATACATTGGCGGCATCGGGTTTAAAAGTTGAATTTAATGCAATGTTTGATGGTATTCCGCCGATGCAGACGCCAAAGAACAGTGAGATAATAACGTTAAGTGAAGAATTGACAAACCATGCTTCAGAATCGGTCGCGTTTGGTACAGAGGGGCCTTTTTATAATGACATGGGCATAGAGACCGTTATTCTTGGCCCCGGGGATATTGATGTTGCTCATCAACCGAATGAGTATTTACAGATTAATAGAATTGAACCGATGATTAATATTTTGTCAAAGATGCTCAATCATTTTTGTGGATCAAAGTAGTGAACCAATAATAGTGAAAAACAATAATGGAAAATAAAAACGCATTTGTTGAATGCTTTAGAGGTGCAGCACCCTATATACATGCACACACACGCAAAACATTCGTTTTGCAAATGGGTGGTGATGTTGTCGCATCTGAAGGGTTTTCACATTTAATTCACGATTTGGCCTTGCTAAATAGTCTGGCGATAAAACTGGTTATCGTTTTTGGTGCAAGACCGCAGATAGATAAAATATTGAAAGAAAGAAATATTACCCCTGAATATTGTGGTCCCTTACGTGTCACCGATGCGGCCTCGATCAGCAGCGTGACGCAAGCAGTTGGTGAAGTAAAAATTAAAATTGAAGCATTGTTCTCTATGGGGCTGCCTAACTCGCCGATGGCAGACTCGGCCATCAAGGTTGCCTCTGGCAATTACGTAACGGGTAGACCTTATGGCATTGTTAATGGTGTTGATCTTAATCTCACCGGCAGGGTCAGAAGTATAGAGAAAGAAACCATCAACACTCGGCTTGAAGCTGGTGATGTAGTGTTGATAACGCCATTGGGTTATTCGACTACGGGCGAGGTCTTTAATCTGAGTTCGATTGAAGTTGCCACGCAAGTTGCCATCGATCTCGATGCAGACAAACTCATCATGTTCAATAATTCTCGAATATTGAAAGGTGACGACGGAGAAATGATTCGACAGCTCACCTGTGCCGAAGCTAAAGCCAGGCTAGGTACTGACGCTACAAAAAATATTGATGAGACACCTGCGACCGCCTTAGCTCAAGGCATCAAGGCCTGTGAATCTGGTGTTAAACGTATTCATTATGTAGATCAAGATATTGATGGCGGTCTCTTACAAGAACTCTTTACACTCGATGGTGTAGGGACATTATTAACAAGTACACCGTTCGATACGATTCGACAGGCAACGGTGAATGATATTGCTGGTATCTATGAGTTAATAGAACCCCTCGAACAACAAGGCATCCTGGTTAAACGCTCACTTGATGAGATTGAAATAGATATCAATGATTATGTTGTGTTGGTTCGTGATGGAACCGTTATCGCCTGTGCAGCATTACATGATTACCCTAAAGAGAAAGTGATGGAGCTGGCATGTGTTGCCGTACATCCGGATTATCAAAATCAGTCCATGGGTGAAATGTTGTACAAATCCATTGAAGCGCTGGCGCTAAATAATGGTGCAAAGACGCTGTTAGCATTAACCACGCAGACAGAGCATTGGTTTATTGAAAGAGGTTTTGTTGAAACTGAGATCAGTTCATTGCCGCTGGAAAAACAGGATATCTACAACTATCAACGCAACTCAAAGGCGCTGGTAAAAAAAATAAACGCTTGATGTTTATTTAGAAGACGCTTAAAGAGCGCCTTCTAATTCTTCTTCTTTTACCTCAACGGCGATATCGTCATTTTCAATTGTGATAACAACATCTCCACCATGTGCTAGCTTGCCGAACAGGAGTTCTTCTGCCAACGCACGTTTAACCTTCTCTTGAATCAAACGTGCCATCGGGCGTGCTCCCATGATCTTGTCGTAACCATGAACTGCTAACCATTCACGGGCTTCTTCTGTGACATCAACAGTGACTTTCTTCTCATCGAGTTGTGCTTCGAGTTCAATCAGGAATTTATCGACAACATTCGCAATGGTGCGTTTATCCAGTGCATTGAATTGGATAATGGCATCTAGTCGATTACGAAATTCAGGGCTGAACATTTGTTTAATACTCGCCATGGCATCACCAGTATGGTCTTGTGTTGTAAAACCGACAGAGGCACGACTCATTCGATCAGCGCCTGCATTTGTGGTCATGACAATGATGACATTACGGAAATCTGATTTACGGCCATTAGCATCGGTCAGGGTGCCGTGATCGAATACTTGTAGCAGAATGTTAAATACATCCTGATGCGCTTTCTCTATTTCATCGAGTAACAAGACGCAGTGCGGTTGTTTGTTAATAGCGTCAGTCAACAATCCGCCTTGGTCAAAGCCAACATAACCAGGAGGTGCGCCAATCAATCTTGAAACAGTATGTCGTTCCATGTATTCAGACATATCAAAACGAACCAATTCAACGCCCATCTGTATCGCAAGCTGGCGAGTGACCTCTGTCTTACCTACACCGGTTGGACCCGCAAAAAGAAAATTACCTATTGGTTTGTTTGGATTTCCCAAGCCAGAACGTGACATCTTAATTGAATTCGATAATGTACTAATGGCTTCATCTTGACCAAACACAACCATCTTCAGATTCCGTTCAAGTTTTCGAATAACATCTTTATCGGAAGATGAGACGGTCTTGGCTGGAATACGAGCAATCTTGGCAATGATATTTTCAATATCATTTACACCCACTGTTTTCTTTCTTTTGGATGGGGACAGTAACTGTTGTGCTGCGCCAGCTTCGTCGATGATATCAATTGCCTTATCCGGTAAGTGACGATCATTAATATAACGTTCGGTTAGTTCAGCAGCAGTACGTAAGGCCTGATGGGTGTATCGAATTTGATGATGTTCTTCGAAACGTGATTTCAAGCCTTCAAGGATTTTCACTGTTTCATCAATCGATGGTTCTGCCACATCGATCTTCTGAAAACGTCGTGCCAATGCGCGATCTTTTTCAAAGATACCGCGATATTCCTGATAGGTGGTTGAACCAATACATTTCAAATCACCAGAGGCTAAAACAGGTTTTAAAATATTCGACGCATCCATCACACCACCTGAAGCAGCACCCGCACCAATGATGGTATGAATCTCATCGATAAACAGTACGGTATTAGGTTGTTTCTTTAATTGATTGATGACGCCTTTCAAGCGTTTCTCAAAATCACCGCGGTACTTAGTCCCAGCTAATAAGCCGCCTAAATCAAGCGAGTAAATGACAGAGTCTAATAAGACTTCCGGCACATCTCCATCAACGATCAATTTTGCCAGGCCTTCTGCGATAGCTGTTTTACCAACACCGGCTTCACCAACGTATAAAGGATTATTCTTGCGACGACGACAAAGTATCTGGATTGTGCGTTGCACTTCAACTTGTCTACCGATAAGAGGATCGATCTTGCCTTGCATGGCTTCTTCATTAAGATTCACTGCATACTTTTCAAGCGGGCTCTCAGAAGAGTCATCTTGATTTGAGCCGTCCTCGATATCATTTACGTTCTCTTCATTCTCATGTTCATCATTTATCTTGGCGATGCCATGAGCAATGTAATTAACAACATCTAACCGAGCTACATTTTGTTGACTTAGAAAATAAGCGGCGTGTGATTCGCGTTCACCAAAGATGGCTACCAATACATTAGCGCCAGTCACTTCCTTTTTGCCGGAAGATTGCACATGAAAAACGGCACGTTGCAATACTCTCTGAAAGCCTAATGTCGGCTGTGTATCGCGGTCATCATCATCTTCTATGATTGGGGAATTCTCTTGAATAAAGCTTATTAAATCACTGTGGAGACTATTCAGGTTTGCGCCACAGGCTTTGAGCACATTGGTGGCGGACATATTATCAAGTAAGGCAAGCAGAAGATGTTCAACGGTCATAAATTCATGACGCTGTTCTCTTGCTTCTCTAAATGCGTTATTGAGTGTTTGTTCTAGTTCTTTATCAAGCATATTGAGTCACCTATCAGGCTTTTTCCATAGTACAAAGGAGTGGATGTTGATTTTCTCTTGAATAATCATTAACCAATGAGACTTTCGTTTCTGCAATTTCATGGGTGAATACGCCACATACACCTTTACCGCTGGTGTGAATTTCCAGCATGATGCGGGTCGCGTTTTCTCGGTCAACCGAAAAGAACACTTCCAGAACATGAACAACAAAATCCATTGGTGTGTAATCATCATTTAGCAAAATGACTTTATATAATGGAGGTCGTTTGACAATTGGCTTGGCTTCTTGAACCGCCAAGTCATCATCGAAAGTGTTGTCAGCTTTGTCTGACATAGTTTTTAACTCTTCAACTTTTGTGAATTTAGTATACGCATTTTTTCATAAATCTCTCGTGCTAATAATGATACTTTCTCATGGTTGGTTTCAAGTTATTTTTTTAAAATAATATAGGCATGATTGTTGCCACTACTTATATTGTGACTACGGTTTGAATATCAAGTTCTGTATCTTTTTTCTTATTATTTTCCTTAGCATGGAACAGCTCCATTGCCTTTGGATCAATACATTGAATGAATTCACGAGCAGCAGGAGAAAGCACCTTGCCCTTACGTAGAAATAAACCATAGGTTCTTTTCGGAAAAAACTGAGTTAACGGCACGCGCTCAAGTTTTTCATCGCCAGACAAACAAATATCCGTGACTACCGATACGCCTAAGCCATTTTCTACATATTTTTTAAGAACTTCCCAGCCACCGGCTTCTAAATTTACTTTATAATCAACGTTATATTGTTTAAATACCAAGTCTACCATTTGCCAGGTAGACATATGTTGCGGTGATAAAATCAATCCATATTGGCTGATATCATGCATGTTTATCTGCTTTTTTGTCGCCAGTGGATGACCCATAGGAGTGATTAAGACTGGCTCAAAGGTATATATTGGCAAATAGACCACATTGTCCGGGACATTCAGCGTAGAACCGATGGCGAAATCAACCTCACCATTACGCACCTTTTCGACGCCAATAGCTGCAGCACAGTTATTAAGCTTGATATGAATGTCTGGAAAGGTCCCTGTGTAGCGTTTGATGATATCTGGCAGGGTATAGAGGATAATTGCCTCTACGGCGGCGATATTCAGGCTACCAATGACGGAATGTTTACACTTCTCCTCAAAACTCTCTGGCAGCGTTTCTAGTCCTTCTACCAAGGGCAAGGACATTTCAAATAGTATGATGCCTTCTGTCGTCAGATCAATCTTAGGCCCTTTCCTAATAAACAGCTTTTGCCCGAGGTCTTTTTCAAGTGATTGAATTAAAAGTGAAATAGATGGCTGACTGAGAAACATTTGTTCAGCAGCTTTGGACATACTTTTGAATTGCGCAGTGAAACAGAAGGCACGTAATTGTTTAAGACGATTTTGTTTATAATAGAAGCGGTCCATAAGTCATTATTATAGTTCAAGTATTAGTATTATTAATACATATTATTAACATAATTAGCTTGCTAAATAGTAGATATCTCATTATTTTTGCAGTCCCTAAAATTTAGCGCCGTATTTTTTAGATATGGTGGACTTGAAAACATTGGGACATGAGTCAAATTTGAGACGACTCGTCTTTATTTAAAGCAGGAGGTAGTACCCATGAGTAGTAGAGAACAGCAAATAAAAGATTTAGAGAAAGATTGGGCAACAAACCCACGTTGGGCAACTGTTAAACGTGATTACAGTGCTGAAGACGTCGTACGTCTACGTGGCAGTGTCCAGCCAGAGCATACCCTTGCACGAAGAGGTGCTGAGATACTTTGGGACAAAGTGAATGGCTCTGCTAAAAAAGGTTATGTGAATGCCTTTGGTGCGATTACTGCGGGTCAGGCTATGCAACAAGCTAAAGCTGGCCTAGAAGCTGTTTATTTATCGGGTTGGCAGGTTGCTGCTGATGGTAATACTTCTGAAACCATGTATCCGGATCAATCTTTGTATGCATATGATTCTGTTCCAACCATGGTTCGTCGTATCAACAACACCTTTAAACGTGCTGATGAAATCCAATGGAAAAACATTGCTGATGGCAAAGTATCAGAAAAAGACGCGATTGATTTCTTCCTGCCTATCGTAGCTGACGCTGAAGCTGGTTTTGGTGGTGTTTTGAATGCATTTGAATTAATGAAGAACATGATTGCTGCCGGCGCTTCTGGTGTTCACTTTGAAGATCAACTTGCTGCTGTTAAGAAGTGTGGTCACATGGGTGGTAAAGTATTGGTTCCCACTCAGGAAGCAGTACAAAAATTGACCGCTGCCCGTATGGCAGCAGATGTTATGGGTACGCCGACGATTGTTTTGGCACGTACCGATGCTGAAGCGGCAAACTTGATCACCAGCAATTATGACGATAATGATAAGCCATTCCTTACCGGTGAACGTACACCTGAAGGATTTTATCGTGTTAAAAATGGCATGGAACAAGCGATTAGTCGTGGTGTTGCTTATGCACCTTATGCTGATTTAGTTTGGTGTGAAACAGGTGTACCTGATATCGGATTTGCACGTGAATTTGCAGAAGCGGTACAAGCAGCCGTTCCTGGTCAATTGATGTCTTATAATTGTTCGCCTTCTTTCAACTGGAAAAAGAATCTGAATGATTCACAAATTGCCAGCTTCCAGGAAGACTTGTCAGCACTAGGTTATAAGTTCCAATTCATTACATTGGCTGGTATTCACTTGAACTGGTACCGTACTTTTGACTTCGCACATAACTATGCACAAGGCGAAGGCATGAAGCATTACACCGAAATGGTTCAAGAGCCTGAATTTGAAGGACGTAAACGCGGTTATACTTTCGTCTCTCATCAGCAAGAAGTAGGTGCAGGTTACTTCGATGATGTTACTACCGTAATTCAAGGTGGCGCATCTTCCGTAACTGCATTAACCGGTTCTACTGAAGAAGCACAGTTCGACGAATAATAATTTGTCGTAACTTTTAAAAGAAGTAAATAAAAAACCGGAGCTTGCTCCGGTTTTTTTTATTTACATGGGCGTAGTGAAGAACTTCTTGGATACTGTTTTTATTAATGAGCTCTATGACCAGCAAATGCAATTTTATCGAGAAAAGCAAGTAGCAATGCTGAAACAACGAAAGTCATATGAATGATGACATACCACATTAATTTGTTATCTGGAATTTGACTGACTTCCATAAATTTTTGTAATAAGTGAATTGATGAGATTGCGACAATTGATGCAGCAACTTTCAGTTTTAGTGTTCCTGCATCCAACTTGCCATGCCAATCTAGTTTTTCATCACCTTCATCAAGATCGATTTTTGATACAAAATTTTCATAACCACTAAACATGACCATGACGATCAAACTTCCAACGAGTGACATGTCAATCAGTGACAGGATAGAAAGAACCAAATCTGATTCACTCATAGAAATGACGATAGTGAATGTATGAATTAATTCCTGAAAAAACTTAATGCCTAATGCAATCAGAGCAAAAGATAAACCAAGGTAAATCGGCGCAAGTAACCAGCGACTGGAAAATAAAGTTCGTTCTATAAATTTTTCTATCATTGTTTTAATCTTTAAGTAATTGCTCAAGAATGTTGGAATAAATATTTGTCAGTGTTTCAAGATCATCAACCTTTACGCATTCATTGATTTTGTGAATGGTTTCGTTTACAACACCGAGCTCAATTACTTCGGCACCCGTTGGCGCAATAAAGCGCCCATCTGAAGTGCCACCTCCCGTTGACCGTATTGTGTCTATACCGCAAATTTCTTTTATTGCATTGCAACTTGCATCAACAAGTTTACCGGACTCAGTCAGAAACGGCAGACCTGAGAGTTTCCATTTAAGATCATAATCGAGATTATGTTTGCTTAGGAGTTCAACTACTTTGGCTTGCAGTTCTTGCTGAGTTGTTTCAGTTGAATAGCGAAAGTTAAATAGCAAATTCAAACTACCAGGGATCACATTATCCGCACCGGTGCCAGCATTTAAGTTTGATATCTGAAATGTTGTTGGTGGAAATGAATCGTTACCCTGATCCCATTCGGCCGCTGTGATTTCTGCCAGAAAGGCACTGGCTTTGTGTATAGGATTATCTGCAATATCAGGATAGGCAACATGGCCTTGTATGCCTTTAACAGTGAGTATCCCATTTAAAGATCCACGGCGACCAATACGAATCACATCGGCCAGTTGTTTATCACTGGAAGGTTCTCCAACAATGCACCAATCAATCTTTATATTATTGTCATTCAAATACTCAATGACTTTACGTGTGCCGTTGATTGAAGGACCTTCTTCATCACTGGTAATCAGGAATGCAATTGTCCCTTTATGATCTGGATAGCTTTGTACAAATTGTTCTGTAGCCGTCACCATTGCAGCAATACCGCCTTTCATATCAGCTGCGCCACGGCCATAAAGCATCCCGTCAATAATTTCAGCTTCAAAAGGATCTGTGTTCCATTCTTCAATGGGTCCTGTTGGCACAACATCAGTATGGCCGGCAAAGGCAAACAAGGGACCACTATCACCGTGCGTGATCCAGAGATTATCGACATCATCAAAACGTAAGTGCGTTGCCTTGAAGCCGAGCTTTTCCAGGCGTTCAGCGATTAACTTCTGACAACCGGCATCGTCTGGTGTCACAGACGGACGGTTGATTAATTCTTGCGTTAACTTAAGTGTGATATCCATTATTCAAAGGTTAATTATCTATGATCGCTGTGTGGGACATTAATGGTGTGCATTCTAAGTGATATTAGGATTCCTGCAATGGTGGATTCATCAATATTTTTGTCAAATATATTAAGCATTTAGTGTATGTATGATATTTCCTTCAAACCAGGATATAGAGAGCTATACTTAAACCAATATAGGATGATTTTTTTACTTCCAGGCTTTACAAAAAGGAGGGACTGCATAATGCATTTATCTAAATTGAAAGCATTTCTAGATCAGGAAGATATCAAATATATTTCCATTAATCATTCAACAGCTTTTACTGCACAGGAAATTGCTCATCTCGCACATATACCCGGAAATGAAATGGCGAAGACGGTCATTGTAAAAACAGATGGAAAACTGGCAATGGTTGTTTTACCCGCTCCTGAACATATCGATCTTGATTTACTGAAAAGCGCTACAGGTGCCAGTAAAGTTAATTTGGCCACTGAGCTGGAATTTATGCCCGAATTTTCAGATTGTGAAATTGGAGCAATGCCGCCATTTGGTAATATCTATGATATGGATGTGTATGTTGAAAAGTCATTAACCAAAGACAAAATGATTGCATTCAATGCATGCACTCATAATGAACTTATTAAAATGGCATATGCTGATTTTGAACGGCTTGTTAAACCGATGGTTGTAAGAATTTCAACAGATTATTCATTAGCGACAGCTTGATACTGTTAGTGAATTAGCTGTCGTTGCTTAATGCTGAAATTATTTAGCGCTACCATATTTGCTGTGGTTGACTGTTTATGGTGTGCATCCTGAGTAATATTTGAAACCAGGCGATAAAGATATGAGATTTGTAGAATAGCTTAACAAAGTGAGCACATCTATATAAGTAATGAGGGTTTTAAAATCAATAAAGTCCCCAAGATAAAAATTAGGCTGCCGCTGAGTAACTTCAGCCAGCGCCCTTGCTGTTCCTCGAGCCGCTGTTTATTCATAGTAAAGACAACTATCCCGACCATGATAGCGTCATCAAACATATAGGCAATGTTATAGAGTAGTAAGTAGAGATAATATTGAAACGTATTCAGTCCCTGTAGCGAGAGTATCTGCGTATAAATCGCGGGAAGTCCTGCTGTGCACAGGAGTTCAACCAGATTGACAAGTACGGCCACAATAATGATAGAGATAAATGTAGCCGTCATATTTTTAGCATAGATTACATCTCGAATGCGGGAATAGATGGTCGGTTTTGCAGAATCAGGAATGCTGAGAGATATACCCTGCTTAAATGCAAAATAATCTTTGATATGAATAGTGCCAATCAATATGGCAATCAGACCAATGATGATTTGTAGCGTCCTGGAGAACCCAATGATTAAAAATATATTTAACCAGGCTGCCATAAAAGTAAAATAAACAGCACCACTGACAAAAACGAAAGTGCCTGCTATCAACATGATGCGTTTTCGATCACGCAGATTTACTAATATAGAAAGCAACACCAACAGCACCCACATGGCACAAGGGTTAAAACCATCAACCAGTCCAATTGCGAAGGTAAACATGGGCAAGCCGACTTTTTCGACACTTAGCTTGCCGAATAAGGGCACATTCAGATCGTTATTGGTGGTTTCAGGTTCAGGAATGTTCGCTATACCCAGCATATTTTTGATGACAGGACCTGAGGTTTCTGCATCATCAAATCCAATGAGATGTTTATTGCAGATTAAAAAAGAAGGAACACCGGGTTGTTCAATGTTAAAACGATCATTAAACCTGACAAAGTCTTCCATGTTTTTCGGATCAGAATATATGTCACGTGGGATAACCGATATTTGAGGATACGCAGCTTTTAATTTATTCAGGTAGCTATAGGCATCAGCACAATGGGGACAACCTTTTCTGGAAAAGACTTCTATGCTTGTGCAGGCATTTGCTGATTTTTCTATGTTGTTGTAAACATTCGCTTGAATGATAGCCGGATGAGATATCAGCAAGAACAAAATCCATGCTATATGTATTTTGTGATTTTTAAACATTAGGCACTTTATTGCTATGTAATATTTGCTAAATACCTTTTAACTCTAAGTTGGTTGAAATACAGCCAGTATTTCTCCTGTTTTATTTCGTTTTTTAACATTACAACTTATCGTTCTGCGTACTTGAAATCCTTCCGTTTTTGCACCGGCATCTTTATAAAGAGTTCGTGTGTTATCCGTATCATGATTTGAGATGATGACCGGTATGCCACGTTTAGCCAGTCTAGTGGCCCATTTTGCCAATTCTATTTGTTCCGCCCAACTAAACCCGCCTGAAAAGTAATCGGTGAAATATGCCGTTTTTGATAGCGGTGTATAGGGTGGATCGCAATACACGACATCTCCAGTTTTTACTTTTTTCATGGTGTCTTTGAAACAGGCATGAATAAACTTGGCTTTTTTTGCTTCTTGATAAAAGTACTGCATTTCTTTTTCAGGGAAATAGGGTTTTTTGTATCGACCAAACGGGGAATTAAATTCGTTACTGGCATTGTATCGACAGAGACCGTTGTAACAGTGCCGGTTCAGATAAATGAATAATGCAGATTTTAATTTTACATCCTTAGTTGAATTAAATAGCTTCCTGAATGTGTAGAAGTTAGATTCTGAATTATTTTCAGCTGTAAAGAATGAGTGGCAATAGTCTATAAAATTCTGACCATCCTGTTTTAGTTGATTATAAAGATTAATAAGATCAGGATTTGTGTCTGCTAATAAATATCGGTCGTAATTGGTATTTAAAAAAACTGCACCAGAGCCGACAAAAGGTTCGACTAAACGCTTGCCTGAATTCAATTTTTTATTTATACGGTCTATTAAACGGTATTTCCCACCAGGCCATTTTAAAAAAGGTTTTGTTGAAGTAGACACTTTAATCAATTTCGTTCGATGCAATAGCATCAATACTTAGCGCATGAATTTCAGCAGGCATTAAACTGTCTACTGCTGCATAGACCATGCGATGGCGTGCAAGAGGAAGCTGCCCGTTAAATTTATCTGAAACAATCTTTACCTTAAAGTGTCCAGCACCGCCGTGACCACTATGTCCGGCATGCATATGCGATTCATCTATAATCTCAAGCTCTGAAGGTGCAAGTTCGGATTCGATACAATGGCGAATCATTTCTATACGATCAGATTCAGGCACTGGGAAACACTTTCTTGAATGGTTTTACAGTGACGTTTTCATATACCCCGGCGGCAATGTAAGGATCTGCATCAGCCCAGGATTGTGCTGACTCTAGTGAATCAAACTCAGCGACAATCAGGCTGCCACTAAATCCAGCAGGACCAGGGTCTTCACTATCTATATGGGGATGTGGTCCTGCAATTAACAAACGTCCCTCATCCTGTAATTCTTGTAATCGACAAACGTGATCTGGTCTGGCACTCAATCTTTTATCAAGACTGTTTTCAACGTCCTGACTAATTATTGCGTAATACATGTCTATTCTTCCTGTGATGTTGAGTCTGGTTCTGTCTCTGGCTCTGGATCTTTAATATAGCGATACATATAAGTACCCATTCCCAAAAGAAATGTCAGGTTTAATAAAGTCATACCCCAAGCTTTAAAGTTGACCCAAAACTCAGTACTAAAGTTAAAGGCAACGTATAGGTTAACAAAACCGATAAAGGTAAAAAATATCGCCCAGCTCATATTTATATTCCGCCAAACTTGGGTGGGCAATATGAGTTTGTCTTCCGCCATATTGATCATTCGCTGGAACAGTGTTTTATCACCAAAGAAATGGCTGGCAATTAATGCAATTGCAAAGCACCAGTTAATGACCGTCGGTTTCCATTTGATGAATCTTTCATCGTGGAAATAAATAGTGAGACTACCGATTATAATAACCACGACAAATGTGATTAAATGCATTTTTTCGAATTTCTTGTATAACAACCAATAGAGGCAAATTTGAAGGAACGTTGCCACCATGATGGTGTATGTCGCTAAATAGATACCTTGTTCTCTGTCCTCAGGGATATAGAACGCAATAAAGAATGCAACAATAGGGAAAAAATCAAACAGGAATTTCATGAATCATTAAGTAAGTTGGATGTGCTTACAATCATAACCTAATTTTTATCTGACCACATATATGGCCCAATATTTTAAAATACATAATGAAAACCCTCAGGCGAGGCTAGTGTCTCAATCGGTATCAATTCTTCGTCAGGGTGGTGTTATCGTCTATCCGACTGACTCATCGTATGCGCTGGGTTGTTGTCTGGGTGAAAAAACAGCTTTGGATCGGATTCGAAAGCTACGCCAAATACCTGCAGATCAAAATATGACGCTGTTTTGTCGTGATCTCTCTGAAATAGCATCCTATGCCTCGGTTGATAATTCTGCCTTTCGTATGATGAAGTCGATGACACCGGGACCATATACGTTTATCTTGCAGGCAAAGCGAGATGTGCCAAAACGATTGCAGCATCCAAAACGAAAAACAATAGGCATCCGTATCCCAAATAATCCAATATCCTTAGCCTTATTGACAGCTCTTGGTGAACCCATGATTAGTATCAGTCTGGTATTACCCAATGAAGACTTACCAGAGACTGAGCCTGATGTCATCGATGAAAAAATAGGTAAGCAAGTGGATTTGATTATTGATGGAGAAGCAGGTGGTATGGAATTTACCACAATCCTTGATATGACTGGTGATGAGCCAGTTATCTTGCGAGAAGGTCTAGGCGTTGGTGATTTAGCGCTCAATTAACCCTACAAAATTCTGTTACGACTTGGCAGTCTGGGTATAATGCATTTTTTTTGTTACATCCCCTTATTAAAACGACCACAGGAGGTTGTTGATTGTCTACAACTGGTAAACAGCGGGTCTTGTCCGGCATGCGCCCGACAGGTCAACTGCATCTAGGTCATTATCATGGTGTTCTTAAAAACTGGCTGGAATTACAACAAGAATATGAGTGTTTCTTTTTTGTTGCGGATTGGCATGCACTGACGACGGAGTATGAAGACCCCTCAATCATAGAAAAAAGTGTTTGGGACATGGTCATCGACTGGCTTGCTGTGGGGATTAACCCAGGTTCCGCTAAACTATTTATCCAGTCGCGTGTGCCCGAGCATGCTGAATTACAGTTATTGTTGGCAATGAGTACGCCGCTGAGTTGGTTGGAGAGGGTGCCAAGTTATAAGGATCAACAAGAAAAACTGTCCAATAAAGACCTGACGACCTATGGCTTCTTAGGTTATCCCCTGTTACAAACGGCCGACATTCTTATGTATAAAGCAGGACATGTTCCTGTTGGCGAAGATCAGGTCTCGCATGTCGAGTTGGCTCGGGAGGTAGTGAGGCGATTCAATCATCTCTATGGACGTGAACACGATTTCGAGGAAAAAGTAGAGGCCGCTATCAAGAAGATGGGTAAGAAGAATGCGCGTCTTTATCATGATTTTCGGCGCGGCTATCAAGAACAAGGTGAATCTGAGGCGCTGGAAAAGGCAAGAGCCTTACTTGAGTCACAGCAAAATATAAGTATCGGCGATCGTGAACGCCTATCTGGTTATCTAGACGGGGTTGGCAAGGCAATATTCCCAGAACCGCAGGCTCTTTTAACGCATGCCTCAAAAATGATGGGTTTGGATGGACAAAAGATGTCGAAATCCTATGGCAACACGATCTCTTTGCGCGAGAACCCCAATGTGGTTGAAGAAAAGTTAAGGAAAATGCCTACTGATCCAGCTAGAGTCAGACTAACTGATCCGGGTGAACCGGATAAGTGCCCAGTGTGGAATCTGCATCAGGTTTATTCAGGGGAGGATGTTAAGAATTGGGTTATTGATGGCTGTACTAATGCTAAAATAGGCTGTCTTGATTGTAAAAAACCATTGATAGAGGCTATTTTAAAGGAACAACAACCAATTCGAGAACGTGCTAACGAATATATGAATGATCCAGAGACAGTTCGCGGTATTATTGCTGATGGGTGTGAGGCAGCACGCGATGTTGCTCGGGAAACACTGGAAGAAGTCCGGGAATCAATGGGGCTTGTTTACCGATAGCCTCTAAACTTCGAAATTAATGATGAACGAAGAAATCGAAACAACCAAGACTAGTCAAGATGAAATGCCGTTTGCTCTGGTTCAGGGCGCGCCAATAACGGAATTGCCGAAAGACTTATATATTCCACCCGACGCATTGGAAGTTTTTCTTGAGGCATTTGAGGGACCTCTCGATTTATTGTTATATCTCATTAAAAAACAAAATCTCGATATCCTGGATATTCCATTGTCGAAGATAACCGAACAGTACATGTCGTATATCGATATGATGGAAACCCTGCAACTCGAATTAGCGGGTGAGTATTTGTTGATGGCAGCAATGCTGGCCGAGATCAAATCAAGGATGTTATTGCCACGTCAGACGGAAGACGAAGAGGAAGACGATCCAAGGGCAGAATTAATCAGGCGTTTACAAGAATACGAAAGGTACAAACAGGCCGCAGAGAAAATTGACGAGCTACCTCGCTATGAGCGTGACTTGTTTGCAACAGTTGCAGAATTCCCAGGACGTAAAATTAATCATAGTCCGCCAGATGTCTCTATGGATTCAATTTTACGTGTCTTTGCTGAGGTGATAAAACGCGCAGAGATGTTTTCACATCACATGGTCCATCGTGAAGCACTATCTGTCCGTGAACGTATGGGGATCGTATTGGAAAAAGTAAATCCGGATACTTTTACCGATTTTGAAGAATTGTTCAATGTTGAAGAAGGGCGTGGTGGGGTGATTGTTTCGTTATTAGCCATACTACAGCTTGTGAAGGATTCTTTAATTCAGCTTGTGCAAAATGAAGTCAACGGACCAATTTATGTTAAGGCAGCATCATGAGTCAGGAAAAAGTTAAAAATATTATAGAAGCAGCTTTGATGGTTTCAACAAAGCCACTCAGTATTGCATCAATATTAGGTTTGTTTGAGAGTGAACAATCATTACAACCTGAGCGCAACGATATTCGTGCGGCGCTTGAAGAATTACAGCAAGATTACTTGGAACGTGGAATAGAGTTGGCTGAAATTGCCAGTGGTTTTCGCGTTCAAGCCAGAGATGAATTTGCCCCATGGGTTAATCATCTATTTGATGAACGTCCGCCTCGATATTCGCGTGCATTATTAGAAACGCTGGCTATCATAGCCTATCGACAACCGATTACTCGCGGGGAGATAGAAGAAATACGTGGTGTTAGTGTCAGTGGTACTATCATTAAAACGTTGTTTGAACGTGAATGGATCAAAGGCGTTGGCCATCGTGATGTTCCAGGTAAGCCAGAACTATTAGTCACAACCAAGGCCTTTCTTGATTATTTCAATCTTAAGAAACTATCGGATCTACCTGCATTGGCGGACATAAAGGACTTCGATTCAATCAATCCTGATCTTTTTGAAGCTCTGGAAGGTGAAGCACAGTCAGCCGCTGAAAAAACAAATGATGATGTCAATAATGATGATACAACGGATGATGATTCAATTAATTCTGAACCTGAAGCGATTGAAGAGTCAGCAGCAGATATACCTAATGAAGTAGCTTCTGAGGAAGATGAAGATCTATTAGTCGAATCAATTTCTAATGGATTGGAAAACGTCGAAGAACCAGAGGAAGCTACCACTAGCGAAGCAGCAAGTGACGAAGAAATTACAGAAGAAGTTCAAGAAGAGGGTGCCAAGGTTATCCCTTTTTCAAATTGAATAGTTTTCCACTCACGGCTGATTTCCAATGACAGAGCGTATTCAAAAGGTTCTTGCCAATGCTGGTCATGGTTCAAGGCGCGAAATAGAATCCCTTATTCGCGACGGAAAGATCACCGTTAACGGTAAATTGGCAGTTCTTGGTCAACAAATCGATCATAAAGATCGTATCGTTATAAATTCCCGCCAAATTCGTTTGCACCAACAACGTGAGTCTAAACCAAAAGTTATTGCGTATTACAAACCCACTGGTGAGATCTGTACACGTAAAGATGAAAAAGGGCGTAATAATGTTTTCAAAAATCTACCCGGATTAAGAGATGGACGATGGATAAACATCGGTCGATTAGATATGAATACAACGGGTTTATTGTTATTTACCACGGATGGAAGTCTGGCCAATAAATTGATGCATCCGTCTAGTCAGATAGAACGTGAGTATGCCGTGCGTATTTTTGGTCGAGCAGATAAGGCACAGATGCAGGCATTGCGTGATGGCGTCGAACTTGAAGATGGGATGGCGAAGTTTACTGATATTGTCGATTCAGGTGGTGAAGGTGCAAATCATTGGTATCACGTTGTGATTATGGAAGGGCGTAACCGTGAAGTACGTCGTTTGTGGGAGTCCCAGGGTTTTAAGGTAACACGTCTGATACGAACTCGATTCGGACCTTATATCTTGCCACGGAAAAAACGCGTAGGACAACATTGGCGTCTTGAAGAAGATGAAATCAAGGCCTTACTAGAAGCCGTAGAAAGCAAGTGAAAAGATAAACGTGAAAAGTGAAACGTAAAAATAACAATATGCTTTTCACATTTCACGCTTAACCTTTCACTTTCAAAATATGCCTCCTAATCGTAAGCAGCTTGAAGAAATTTACCGGAGGCTCTATGGCGTATATGGCCCACAGCATTGGTGGCCAGCAGATACACCTTTTGAAATCATGATCGGCGCTATCCTGACGCAGAACACAGCTTGGACAAATGTTGAAAAAGCGATTCAAAACCTTAAACAAGCGGACGCATTAAACATACATTCGATAATTGCTCTGCCAGATGATAAGTTGGCAGAGCTAATCTATCCGTCAGGGTATTTTAATGTAAAGTCACAACGACTTAAAAATTACACAAAATGGTTTGTCGATTCAGGCCGATTCAAAGGATTACATCAACTCGATAATCCTGATTTACGCCATCGTCTGCTGGGCGTGAATGGAATTGGCCCGGAAACAGCGGATGACATACTGCTTTATGCCTTTGAACGGCCGGTATTTGTTATCGATACCTATAGCCGTCGTCTATTTAAAAAAGCGTTGTCGATTAGTGGAGATGAGCCTTATGAGACACTTCGTTCATTGTGTGAGTCTTCATTGGACTCGGATGTTTCTTTGTTCAAGGAATACCATGCGCTGATAGTTCGGCATGCCAAGGAGAAGTGTTCCGGGGATACAAGCTGTAATCATTGTTATATTGAGGCAGCAATTTCAACATAAATTGAATAAATTTAGGGAATATATTGATTTCATGGCGTCCACTCTGTAACCTTTGCGGCCTTTTACTATAGGGCGATCAGACTATGTCAAAACGTCGATCTTTGGTCGCAGCCAACTGGAAGATGAACGGTTCACTTGAGAGTATTGGCCAGCTTGTGGGGGCAATATCTCAGGGTGTTACACAAGGGACAGAGTCAGAGGTACTTATCTGCCCGCCGTTTGTATATATCGCCGAATTGGCTGGGCTGTTAAAAAAGACCGATATCAGGCTTGGGGCACAGAATGTCTCACACCTGGAAAGTGGTGCATATACCGGAGAAGTAGCACCTTCGATGTTGAAGGATTTTGCCTGTGAATATGTGATTGTTGGGCATTCTGAACGTAGGATGCTTTATAGCGAAAATGATGTGCGCGTAGCAGAAAAATTTATCGCTGTGCAGGCAAATGGGATGATACCTATATTATGTATCGGCGAATTGTTGGAAGAACGCGAATCAAATTGTACGGAAGAAGTCATCGCCAGACAGCTGGATGCCGTTATTGAATTGGCTGGCATTATGGCCTTCAAAGCAGCCGTCATTGCCTATGAACCCGTTTGGGCGATAGGAACCGGTAAAACGGCGACACCGGAACAAGCACAAGAAGTACACGAATTTATACGATTACGTCTGGCAAGACATGATCATGAAACCGCAGAAGGCGTCAGGATACTTTATGGCGGTAGTGTTAAAGCGGATAATGCGAAACAACTTTTTGAATTAGCAGATATTGATGGAGGTCTGATTGGCGGGGCATCACTCGTCGCAGACGATTTTCTGACTATCTGTCACTCTGTGAGGTAGGTAACAAAATGGAAACAACACATACATTATTATTTGTATTACAAGTGCTCGTCTCTGTAGCTTTGATTGGATTAATTCTGATCCAACACGGAAAAGGTGCAGATGCAGGTGCTGCTTTTGGTAGTGGTTCATCTTCAACCGTTTTTGGAAGCTCAGGTTCAGCAAGCTTTTTGACTAAGATTACGACAGGCCTCGCTATTGTGTTTTTGGGTAACAGTTTGTTTCTCGCCTATCTTGCCACGCAGAATATCCAGACAGTGCCGACTAGCTTATTAGATCAGCCGGGTATCGTAATGGAGCAACAAGCAATAGAACAAGATATCCCTGCGGTTATGGAAGAACAAAGTGAGCAACTGGATTCAGACCTGCCAAGCTTACCTGCACAATAATCAATAGTTCTATATGTAGCCGATGTGGTGGAATTGGTAGACACGCTATCTTGAGGGGGTAGTGGGAGTAATCCCGTGGCGGTTCGAGTCCGCCCATCGGCACCAATAACCCGTTTTTTAACGTCCAATGCGGCACCAATTGAGTATCTCAAATCAAAACACCATACTTCCTCGGCCTTCCAAAAACGTATAAAATGTCAACAATAACGGAGTGTTTCAGGTAATATACGCTCTATAATTTGATTATCTGGTCAATATGTCGACAATATCGCTGATAACTTATTATCAGAGGATTGGCTGGAACTGTTCATGTGACTATCCCAGCAATTGCAGAACAGGTTCTTGTAAATAGTAAAAACCCCAAAAATGAGAGTAGATAATATGAATACCGATTACCGTAAACCCTTGCCTAATTCTGAGCTGGATTATTTCGATACCCGTGAGGCAGTTGAAGCGATTAAGCCCGGTGCGTATGCGAGCCTGCCTTATACATCCCGAGTATTGGCCGAACAGCTTGTGCGCCGATGTGATCCAAATGCGCTGACAGACTCCCTGAATCAGATTATCGAACGTAGGCAAGATCTGGATTTCCCATGGTATCCAGCACGCGTTGTTTGCCATGATATTTTGGGACAGACTGCGTTGGTTGATTTGGCTGGTTTGCGTGATGCGATTGCAGATCAAGGTGGTGATCCGGCCAAGGTTAACCCAGTGGTGCCTACACAGTTGATCGTTGATCATTCTCTAGCCGTTGAACACGGTGGTTTTGAAGCAGATGCGTTTGAAAAAAATCGTGCCATCGAGGATCGACGTAATGAAGACCGTTTTCACTTTATCGAGTGGACTAAGACGGCGTTTGAAAACGTAGACGTAATACCAGCTGGTAATGGCATCATGCACCAGATCAATCTGGAAAAGATGTCTCCGGTGATCCAGTCACGTAATGGTGTGGCTTATCCCGATACCTGCGTCGGTACCGACAGTCATACGCCTCATGTTGATGCTTTAGGTGTTATTGCAATTGGCGTTGGTGGTCTTGAAGCCGAAACCGTAATGTTGGGTCGTCCTTCTATGATGCGTCTACCGGATATTATCGGTGTCAATATCACCGGCAAGCGCCAACCCGGTATAACAGCGACTGATATCGTATTAGCAATAACCGAATTTCTGCGCAATGAAAAAGTAGTCTCGGCCTACCTTGAATTCTTTGGTGAAGGTGTCGCCGGGCTGACCATTGGTGACCGCGCGACAATCTCAAATATGACGCCGGAATATGGTGCCTCTGCTGGCATGTTCTATATCGACGAGCAGACTATTGATTATCTAAAACTGACAGGTCGTGAACCAGAACAAGTCGCATTAGTAGAAAACTACGCCAAAGTAACGGGCCTGTGGGCTGATGATCTTAAGCAGGCTGAGTATGGTCGTGTACTAACATTTGACCTGTCAACGGTCTGCCGTAATATGGCGGGACCATCAAATCCGCATCGACGTTTACCGACTTCGGATCTGGAATCACGCGGTATCGCGGTTGGACTCGACAAGGCAAACGCGGAAGAGGCAGAAGGCAAAATGCCCGATGGCGCGGTGATCATCGCGGCGATTACTTCCTGCACCAATACCAGTAACCCGCGCAATATGGTTGCTGCTGGTCTGATAGCACGCAAAGCAAATGAACTGGGTTTAATACGTAAGCCCTGGGTTAAATCTTCCTTTGCACCGGGTTCCAAGGTAGTCCAACTTTACCTGGAAGAATCGGGCCTGTTGCCCGAGTTGGAAAAGCTCGGCTTTGGTATCGTCGCTTTCGCCTGTACTACATGTAATGGCATGAGTGGTGCGTTGGATCCTGATATTCAAAAAGAAGTCATCGACCGTGACCTGTACGCTACAGCCGTACTCTCAGGTAACCGCAACTTTGATGGTCGTATTCATCCATATGCCAAGCAGGCCTTTCTTGCTTCACCACCGCTGGTGGTTGCCTACGCCATTGCCGGTACCATTCGTTTTGACATCGAGAAGGATGTACTTGGCAAAGATCAGAAAGGTAATCCTGTTACGCTGAAAGATATCTGGCCTAGCGATGAAGAGATCGATGCGATTGTTAAAGAAAGTGTTAAGCCTGAACAGTTCAAGAAGATCTACACTCCAATGTTCAATTTGGTTAAAGGAGCAACAGCCGAAAGCCCATTGTATGACTGGCGTCCCCAGAGCACTTATATCCGTCGACCTCCCTACTGGGAAGGCGCGCTTGCGGGTGAGCGTACGATGAAGGGTATGCGCCTACTTGCAGTACTGGGCGACAACATCACTACCGATCATCTGTCTCCTTCTAATGCGATTATGTTGAATAGTGCTGCGGGTGCCTATCTGGATAAGATGGGTTTACCAGAAGTAGACTTTAATTCTTATGCAACCCATCGAGGCGATCACCTCACTGCACAGCGAGCAACTTTTGCTAACCCGAAATTGTTAAACGAGATGTGCCGTGATGATAATGGAGAAGTGAAGCAGGGTTCTTTGACCCGCATCGAGCCCGAAGGTAAAGAGAGCCGTATGTGGGAGGCCATAGAAACCTATATGGAACGTAAGCAGCCGTTGATTATTATCGCTGGTGCTGACTACGGACAGGGCTCTTCTCGTGACTGGGCAGCTAAAGGTGTTCGCCTGGCCGGTGTGGAAGTCATTGTGGCTGAAGGTTTTGAACGTATCCACCGTACAAACTTGGTGGGTATGGGGGTCTTACCACTAGAATTTAAGGCAGGTGATAATCGTAATACTTATGCTATAGATGGTACAGAGACTTACGATGTGAATGGTGAAATTTCACCGGGTGCGGATCTGACCGTCGTGATGACTCGTGCCAACGGCGAAACTGCTGAGATTCCTGTGACCTGCCGTCTTGATACTGCCGAAGAAGTACATGTGTATGCAGCCGGTGGTGTCCTGCAACGTTTTGCACAAGACTTCCTTGAATCCAACGCGGCTTAAGCGGGAGAATAAACATGAGCCATGTACCCCAGATCAGGATCCCCGCCACTTATATGCGTGGCGGCACCAGCAAAGGCGTGTTCTTTAATCTTGAAGACCTGCCAGAATCGGCACAGGTGCCGGGTGCTGCGCGTGATGCCCTATTGTTAAGAATGATCGGTAGTCCAGATCCATACGGAAAACATACCGATGGGATGGGTGGGGCGACCTCCAGTACCAGCAAAACAGTCATTCTGTCGAAAACCAAGCAGCCGGATCACGATGTTGATTACCTGTTTGGACAGGTGTCTATCAATAAGGCCTTCGTTGACTGGAGTGGTAACTGTGGCAACCTGACTGCAGCAGTAGGTTCATTTGCCATCAGTAATGGACTGGTAGACATTAGCCGACTCCCAGAGAATGGTGTCGCTATCGTGCGTATCTGGCAGGCCAATATCAAAAAGACCATCATCGCCCATGTCCCTATTACCAATGGTGAAGTACAGGAAACCGGCGAATTTGAACTTGATGGTGTGACCTTTCCTGCAGCGGAAGTAAAGATCGAGTTTATGGATCCTGCTGATGGTGAAGGTGCGATTTTTCCTACCGGAAACTTAATAGATGATTTAGAAGTACCGGGTGTTGGCACATTCAAGGCGACTATGATTAATGCCGGTATACCAACCATTTTCCTAAATGCGGAAGACATATCATATGAAGGAACAGAATTGCAGGAAGCGATTAATAATGATGACGAAGCATTAGCCATGTTTGAGACAATTCGAGCCTATGGTGCAGTGCGCATGGGCCTGATTGAAACTATCGAAGAGGCCGCGGATCGACAGCACACGCCCAAGGTCGCTTTTGTAGGCAAGCCGATAGATTATGTTGCTTCTAGCGGCAAACAAATTAATGCTGCAGATATCGACTTAAATGTTCGAGCATTATCGATGGGAAAATTACATCATGCCATGATGGGCACTGCTGCTGTGGCAATTGGCACCGCAGCTGCAATTCCAGGCACTTTAGTGAACCTGTCCGCCGGTGGCGGTGAACGGCATGCGGTAACTTTCGGTCATCCTTCGGGCACCTTGCGAGTTGGTGCTGAAGCTACTCAGGATGATGGCCAATGGACTGCATCCAAAGTGATAATGAGTCGAAGTGCACGCATTCTCATGGAAGGATGGGTGCGTGTACCTGGGGATGCTTTCTGACAGGTGTGAATAGATAACACAACATCAAGATAGTTTAATGTTGTTCAGAAATTAGCACGTGTAGTTAGAGTAATCTCGTGGTGGTTTCAGTCGGCTGTGATAACAAAAAACATAAGCTAAATAACTTTATAAGATTAAAATTCGATTTCTTAGACTTGTTTATCTGCGTTCCGTTTTTGCCCACATTTTTATAATACAGATCTATTTTCTATCGATATTTATCGACTAATTAAATTAATATTTGATTTAAATCATGATGAAATTAATACACTACTGAATAATATAAAAAATATTAATGATTTTAGGTGATTGGCTTGAATCTTGTTAGTATACTTAGAAGTTATTAATTCATATTTAAAGGTTTTGGAACAGACAGATGTTGGCGAATTATTTTCCCATTCTTATTTTTACCTTTGTCGGTTTGGTAATGGGCATAGTATTAATTGCTTTGGGGCTAGGTTTAGGGAAATTACTAGGCCACGCTCGCGCTGATTCGGAAAAGCAGTCTCCGTATGAATGTGGATTTGAGGCATTTGAAGATGCCCGCATGAAATTTGATGTTCGTTATTACCTCGTTGCTATTCTATTTATAATCTTTGATCTTGAAATCGCATTTCTATTCCCATGGGCTGTCGCCTTAGAAGGTATTGGCATGGCAGGTTTCTGGGCAATGATGATATTCCTCGGTGTACTCGTGGTTGGTTTTATCTATGAATGGCGCAAAGGCGCGCTTGATTGGGAGTAGTAAGATGGGTGCTGAGGAAAAAATTCACGAATCGGGTATTGTCACTACTAGCGTAGACAATCTTATCAATTGGGCCAGAACTGGCTCGATGTGGCCGATGACCTTTGGTCTTGCGTGTTGTGCAGTTGAAATGATGCAAGCGGGTGCTTCGCGATATGATTTAGACCGATTCGGCATTGTCTTTAGACCTAGTCCAAGACAGTCTGATGTGATGATTGTTGCAGGAACATTAGTAAATAAAATGGCACCAGCGTTGCGAAAGGTTTATGACCAGATGGCCGAGCCTCGTTGGGTTATATCTATGGGCTCATGTGCAAATGGTGGTGGTTATTACCATTATTCTTATGCGGTTGTAAGAGGATGTGATCGCATTGTACCTGTTGATGTCTACGTTCCTGGATGTCCTCCAACTGCAGAAGCCTTGCTATTCGGAATAATACAATTACAAAAAAAGATAAAACGAACTAATACAATAGCTCGATAACACCACTAAATATTTTATAGGCATGACGGATTCTAGCGCTAATCTCGTGGCAAAACTTGAGGATCGATTCAGCAATGAGTTGATTGATTGCATCACTGATCGTGATCAAGTCACAGTAATCTTAGCCGCTGATGATTTGTTGTCAGTGTGCACAGTATTACGCGACGAGGAACAATTTGCTTTTACGCAACTTTCCGATCTGTGCGGAGTTGATTACTCAACCTATGGACAAGTCGACTGGTCCACTCAAGAAACAACTTCAACCGGTTTTAGCCGTGGCCGCCAAGGAAATGATCAAGCAAATAGTCATAACACCAATGAACGTTATGCTGTTGTTTATCACCTATTATCAATAACTCACAATATTCGTTTGCGAATTCGCTGTTATGTGACAGATGAATATCCTCGCATTGCTTCAGTGTCAGCTATCTGGAGCTCAGCCGATTGGTTTGAACGAGAGGCATTTGATCTCTTTGGTATTTTGTTTGAGGGACACCCGGACTTGCGTCGCCTGCTGACAGACTATGGCTTTATAGGACATCCATTTCGTAAAGATTTTCCTTTAGAAGGCAATGTAGAAGTTCGCTATGACCCGGATAAAAAACGAGTGATCTATGAACCGGTTACTATTACGAACAGAGTATTGGTGCCTCGGGTAATTCGCGATGATAATCGCTTTACCACACCAACAGAGGAGCAAAGTGATGCCTGAGATTCGTAATATGACCATGAATTTTGGTCCTCAGCATCCTGCGGCTCATGGTGTGCTTAGACTTGTTCTCGAAATGGACGGGGAAGTTATCGAACGGGCTGATCCACATATCGGTTTATTGCATCGAGGAACCGAAAAGTTAGCGGAGAGTAAACCGTTTAACCAAAGTATTGGTTACATGGATAGACTCGATTACGTCTCCATGATGTGTAATGAACATGCCTATGTTATGGCAATAGAAAAATTATTAGGTGTAACACCACCGCTACGTGCGCAATATATTCGTGTCATGTTTGATGAGATTACGCGTGTTTTAAACCATCTCATGTGGTTAGGAACACACGGACTTGATGTCGGTGCGATGACCATGTTCCTCTATTGTTTTCGTGAACGCGAAGACTTGATGGATTGTTATGAGGCAGTCTCAGGAACGCGTATGCACGCGACTTATTATCGTCCCGGTGGTGTTTATCGAGACTTGCCCTCAATGATGCCGAAATACGAAGCATCCAAGTGGCATAAGCAGGAAGAGGTCGACCGATTAAATGAAAATAGACAGGGATCGTTGCTGGATTATATCGCATCTTTTACTGATCGTTTTCCAGGTTGTATAGATGAATACGAAACTTTATTAACAGATAACCGAATCTGGAAACAACGTACAGTTGGGATTGGTGTGGTTAGCCCTGAACGCGCATTACAATTAGGTTTTACTGGGCCGATGTTACGTGGCTCAGGTATCGAATGGGATCTCAGAAAAAAACAACCGTATGAAGTCTATGACCAAATGGATTTTGATATACCGGTGGGAACCGATGGCGATTGTTATGATCGTTATCTGGTTCGTGTTGAGGAGATGCGACAATCTAATCGAATCATAAAACAATGTGTCGATTGGCTCAGACAAAACCCTGGGCCCGTTATGATTGATGATCATAAGTTGGTGCCACCAAGACGTGAAGAAATGAAAGAAGATATGGAATCATTGATTCATCATTTTAAATTATTCACTGAAGGTTACTGTGTGCCAGAGGGAGAATTTTATTCGGCTATAGAGCATCCCAAGGGCGAGTTTGGAATTTATTTGATTTCAGATGGTGCGAATAAGCCTTATCGTTTAAAGGTTCGAGCGCCTGGTTTTGCTCACCTATCTTCAATGAACGAGATGGTTAAAGGCCATATGTTGTCCGATGTTGTTGCTGTCATCGGCACACAAGACATAGTATTCGGAGAAATCGACAGATGATTATAACTTCGTACTTTCTTCCAATATTTCGTTTCTGCACTTTTTTAGATGCTCACATATTAAACATATGCTCCGCGTCTAAAAAAGCACGGCGCCTCATCTTGAAAGAAATTACTTGTTCTAATCCCTTCGTTTTACAGGGGTATATATAAAGAATGACTAATACAAAAACAACGATACTTTCAGAACATACTCGATCAGAGATCGATATGTGGCTGGAAAAGTATCCTGAAGACAAAAAACAATCTGCGGTATTAGCAGCTTTGCGCGAAGCACAGCATCAAAACGATGGTTATTTAACTACAGAATTAATGGATGCCGTTGCGGGTTATCTTGGCATGTCGAATATCGCCGTCTATGAAGTCGCCTCTTTTTATTCCATGTTTGAAACACAACCCGTTGGCCGACACAGTATCTCGGTGTGTACTAACATTTCATGTTTGCTCATGGGCTCTGATGACATCGTCAACCATGTTGAAAAGAAACTGGGCATTAAAACTGGCGAATCAACGGCCGATGGGAAATTCTACATTAAGTGTGAAGAAGAATGTTTGGCTGCCTGTTGTGGTGGTCCAATGATGATGATCGACCATAAATACTACGAGAATCTAACGACTGACAAAGTCGACGAGATTCTGGATAGCCTGGATTAATACTATGGAATTAAACAGCGTTTGTTTTGCCACGCTCCAGTTTGATGAGCCCTGGACCCTAGAGAATTACTTGAAGGTTGGCGGCTATGAAGCGTTGAAGAAAATCATTAATGATAAAATCCCTCCTGAAGATGTTATCGAAGAAGTTAAATCTTCTGGCCTACGAGGTAGAGGCGGTGCTGGTTTTCCGACTGGTTTGAAATGGAGTTTTATGCCGCGAAATTTCGAAGGTCAAAAATATATTGTCTGTAATTCTGATGAGAGTGAACCAGGCACCTGTAAAGATCGGGACATTCTTCGTTTCAACCCGCATTCAATCGTTGAAGGGATGGCTATTGCTTGTTATGCGACAGGCTCTAGTGTCGGTTATAACTATATCCGTGGTGAGTTTATGGATGAGCCATTCCCACGTTTTGATAATGCCCTGAAAGAAGCGCGTCGCGAAGGATTGTTAGGCGACAATATTTTAGGTAGTGATATCAGTATTGATATACACGCAAGTTTAGGCGCAGGTGCATATATCTGTGGTGAAGAGACGGCTTTACTTGAATCGTTAGAAGGAAAGAAAGGCCAACCAAGATTTAAACCGCCATTTCCTGCAAATTTTGGTTTATACGGTAAGCCAACAACCATCAATAATACTGAGAGCTTTGCTTCAGTGCCTAACATTATACGAAATGGCGGTAATCGGTTTGCCGAAAAAGGCGTGACTAATAGTGGTGGTGTTAAATGTTTTTCTGTTAGTGGGCACGTTAATAATCCTGGTAATTTTGAAATTCCATTAGGCACTCCGTTTTCCAAGTTATTGGAAATGGCTGGAGGCGTGCGTGATGGTCGTGGTTTAAAAGCAGTGATACCGGGTGGTTGTTCTATGCCGGTAGTGCATGGTGATGTCATGCTTGAAACTAATATGGATTACGATGCAATTGCCAAGTCGGGCTCTATGCTCGGTTCTGGTGCGGTAATAGTAATGGATGATACCACCTGTATGGTCAAGGCATTGGAACGGTTATCACGTTTTTATTTTTCTGAGTCATGTGGGCAATGTACCCCCTGTCGAGAAGGTACCGGCTGGTTATATCGTGTCGTTAAACGCATCGAAGAGGGTAAAGGCGAACAAGGCGATTTGGATAAACTCGACGATGTTGCGAGCAAGATTGAAGGACGTACTATTTGCGCCTTCGGTGATGCGGCTGCATGGCCAGTGAGAAGTTTTATTAAACAATTTCGAGATGAATTCCAGTATCACATCGATCATAAACGTTGCATGGTAGGTTCGGGACATGCACACGATTCAGAGGCCGCATAATAAATAGTATTAATAGTATGTCAGACGATCAAATAACAATTGAAGTAGATGGCAAGTCCTTAAAGGCGGATAAAGGGCAGATGTTGATTGAGGTAACCGATGCCAATGACATCTATGTGCCACGATTCTGCTACCACAAGAAGCTAACCGTCGCTGCTAATTGCAGAATGTGTCTGGTTGAAGTAGAAAAAGCGCCAAAACCCTTACCCGCATGTGCGACTCCTGTTATGGATGGCATGGTCGTTAAAACGCAATCCAAAATAGCGGTCGATGCGCAAAAATCAATCATGGAGTTTTTGTTAATTAATCATCCTCTGGATTGTCCAATTTGTGATCAGGGTGGTGAATGTGAATTACAAGATTTGGCCATGGGTTATGGTGGTGATGTCTCTAGATATCAAGAGAAGAAACGTGTCGTAAAAGATAAAAATATTGGGCCATTAATACAAACCGATCTTACCCGTTGTATTCATTGCACACGCTGCGTTCGTTTTGGTGAAGAAGTGGCTGGCTTACGTGAGATGGGCGCAACTGGCCGCGGCGAAAATATGGAGATTGGTACTTACATAGAAAAAAGTGTCAACTCTGAACTGTCCGGTAATATTATCGACCTTTGCCCCGTTGGTGCATTAACGTCGAAACCATTTCGTTATTCTGCAAGAACCTGGGAACTGGTACAAAAAGACGGTATCGCACCTCATGATTCAGTAGGTTCAAATATCCATTTTCACGTAAAAGGTGATCGTGTTATGCGCGTGGCGCCAGCTGAAAATGAATCAATCAACGAAGTATGGCTTTCTGATCGAGATCGATTTAGTTATGAAGGTGTCTACAGCGATGATCGTTTGCAAACACCAATGATCAAGGAAGAGGGTTCCTGGAAAGAAGTTGATTGGGAAACCGCACTAGATGTCGTTAAGGAAAAACTGAATGGCGTAATTGAGTCATATAGTGCAGAACAGATAGGCATATTAGCGTCACCTTCTTCAACCTTGGAAGAACTTTATTTATTACAGAAATTTGCGCGTGACATTGGTGCGAATAATATTGATACCCGCTTAAGACAAGCTGACTTTTCAGATCAAGATTCAGTGTCACAGTTTCCTTATTTAGGACAAGCAGTTTCAGAATTCGAAACATTGCAATCGGCACTCTTGATAGGTAGTAACGTTAGAAAGGAACAACCGATTATTAATCATCGCCTGCGTAAGTCTGCATTGAAAGGTGCTGCTGTTATGCTGTTGAACCCGGTTGATTATGACTTTAACTACCCGCTTGCAGCGAAGAGTATTGTTACTCCTGCACAAATGCCGAATGAATTGGCATCTATATTAAAGGCGCTTATTGAAACAAGCGATAGTTCAGTCGACGATGAAGCAAAACAATGTGTCGAAAATGTAAATGTTACTGACGCACATCGGACAATAGCCAGCAAACTGATTGATTCGGAAAACGCAATCGTATTACTGGGCAATATTGCAACTGCACATCCTCAATTTTCATTGTTGCGTTCACTTGCCGGCTTAATTGCCAAGATTAGTAAGTCAAAGTTGGGTTATATATCTGAGGCCGCAAATAGTTCTGGCGCATGGTTAGCAGGCGCAGTTCCGCATCGTCATGCTGGTGGTAAAGAATGTGCCAGTGTTGGCATGAACACTAATGAAATGCTGCAAGCAAAATTAAAAGCCTATGTGCTGTTGGGTGTAGAACCAGAACTGGATTGTTGGGATAGTCGTGTCGCACGCACAGCAATGAACGATGCAGAGTTGGTCATTTCATTAACAGCCTATCGAAGTGACGAAATAGAAAACTATGCAGATGTCATGTTACCTATTTCAGCATTTGTCGAGACCTCTGGTACCTATATAAATAACGAAGGTATTAGCCAAAGCTTTACCGGGGCAGTGCCACCACTTGGTGAAGCAAGACCGGCCTGGAAATTGTTAAGAGTGCTCGGCAATATCTTTAATCTGGATGGTTTTGAATATCAGTCTTCAGCAGATGTAAATACTGAAGTAATGCAAACAATAGCTGCTATCAAGCCTGAGAATATGGACCACTGGCGATCACCTGTCGCTATCGAAAAGAATGGTGCAGATTTACAACGCATTACTGAAACACCGATGAACATGATTGATTCAATTTGTCGACGTGCGGTTTCATTACAGCAAACTGATGATGTCTCTGATGGTGCTATTCATATCAATACACTATTGGCGGATAAAAATAATTTAAGCGATGCTGATACTGCCAAAGTTGAGCAAGATGATAGCGCCGTTAATTTGAAAGTAGTTATTGATGACAGAGTCCCAGACGATTGCGTCTTGATTCAATCAGCACATCCGGCACAGATTGATCTGGGTGCATCATTCGGTTCAATCAGGATCGCAAAGGCCTGATGCAGTGTTAGAAATAATCTATCAATTTATCAGTCAAAACGTGTTGTTGCCGATAACAACATTGCTTTTGCCTGTTGATTATCAAGCACAGGCGCTGACTGTTTTACAGACGGTCGTTAAAATTCTTTCTATATTAGTGCCCGTGTTACTAACGGTTGCTTATTTCACTTATTTTGAACGAAAGGTCATAGGCTTTATTCAAGGACGTATCGGTCCGAATCGCGTCGGCTTCTTTGGTTTTAGTTTATGGGGTTTAGGCCAGCCTATTGCCGATGCGGTTAAACTTATCGTTAAGGAAATTATAGTACCTACTGGCTCTAACCGGGCTCTGTTTATTATGGCGCCGATACTTTCTCTAGCGCCCTCATTAGCAGCATGGGCAGTGATTCCATTTGACGATACAAAAGTATTAGCAAACATTAACGCCGGCTTGCTGTATGTATTAGCGCTGACCTCATTGGCAGTTTACGGTGTCATTATTGCTGGCTGGGCCTCGAATTCCAAGTATGCTTTTCTGGGCGCCATGCGTTCAGCAGCACAAATTGTGGCGTATGAAATCGCAATGGGTTTTGCGCTAGTGGGAGTATTAGTAGCCGCAGGAAGTTTAAACCTCGGTGATATAGTAAATTCTCAATCAGGCAGTGTGATCCATTGGTTCTGGATTCCATTGTTTCCATTATTTGTTATCTACTTTATCTCTGGTTTAGCAGAAACAAATCGTGCACCATTTGATGTGGCAGAAGGTGAGTCAGAAATTGTTGCTGGCTTCCATGTTGAATATGGTGGTATGGCATTCTCTGTATTCTTTATGGCGGAATACGCCAATATGATTTTGATAGCCGTATTATCTGCCCTTATGTTTTGTGGTGGTTGGTTATCACCTTTTCAGGGGATTCCAGGACTTGAAGATCTTTTTAGCTGGGTGCCGCCGATGTTTTGGTTATTAGCCAAGACTTCATTTTTTATGTTCCTGTTTTTATGGTTCAGGGCAACTTTCCCGCGCTATCGTTATGATCAGATTATGCGCCTGGGTTGGAAGGTATTTATTCCCATAACAATAGTCTGGTTAGTAGTCGTTTCGGCATTGGTCGTTACCAATACTCCACCTTGGTTTAATTAATCATAATGGCTAATAAAATTAAAAATTACGTCACCAGCTTATTCCTTTGGGAATTGCTTAAAGGTTTGCGTCTTACTGGAAAGTATTTATTCAAGCGTAAGATTACGGTGCAATACCCGGAAGAAAAAACACCACAGTCACACCGGTTTCGCGGACTGCACGCATTGCGTCGTTATCCTAATGGTGAAGAACGTTGTATAGCGTGCAAATTATGTGAAGCCGTTTGCCCGGCAGTAGCGATAACTATTGAATCTGAAGCGCGTGATGATGGTAGTCGACGTACAACAAAATATGATATTGATCTGACTAAATGTATCTTTTGCGGGTTTTGTGAAGAATCATGTCCAGTTGATTCTATTGTGGAAACACGAATATTCGAATACCACGGCGAGAAGCGTAGTGATTTATTAATGACTAAACCAAGGCTGCTAGAAATCGGTGATATGGTCGAGAAACAACTGGCAGAAGATCGGGCAAAAGATGCCTTGTATCGATAACAACATACTTACTTATAAACAAGATAAAATTAAATGATAGAACAAATAGTCTTTTATCTTTTTAGCGGAATATTACTGCTGTCTGCAACGATGGTTGTGGTTATGCGTAACCCAATCCACTCAGCTTTATTTCTGGTGTTATCTTTTTTTGCGTCCGCTGCCATCTGGTTGCTGTTACAGGCAGAGTTCTTAGCCATCGCGCTGGTGTTAGTGTATGTCGGTGCAGTTATGGTGTTATTCCTGTTCGTTGTCATGATGCTGGATATTAACCTGGTCACAGTACGCGAAGGGTTTGCACGATTCCTGCCCGTTGGCATTACTGTCGCAGTTTTGATGATTGCGGCGATGGGGCTAGTTGTGGGTTCAGATTACTTTCTGTCCGATACCTATATGGCAATTAAATCTGTTGGCTCCGATTACAGCAATACTAAAGAGTTAGGTCTGACGCTATATACCCAATACCTTTATCAATTTGAAATAGCGGGTGCAATATTATTAGTCGCTATCATTGCTGCAATCTCTCTGAGCATGAGTAAGTCGAAAGTGAACAAGTCGATAAGTCCTGAAGATCAGGTGTTTGTTAAAAAAGCAGATCGATTACGTATCGTTAAGATGCAGTCTGAGTCTAATACTAAGAATGGGGAATCTGAAGCATGATTACCTTACCTGAAGTTTTATCATTAGCTGCACTGTTATTTTGCATTAGCATTGCTGGTATTTTTTTAAACAGAAAGAATGTCATTATTCTTTTGATGTGTATTGAATTGATGTTGTTATCTGTGAATATGAACTTTATTGCATTTTCTCATTTTCTTGGCGATATACACGGGCAGATTTTTGTATTCTTCATCTTGACTGTTGCAGCTGCTGAGGCAGCAATTGGACTGGCAATTTTAGTTGTTATGTTCCGTAGCAAAGGTTCAATTAATGTTGATGATCTGGATAGCATGAAAGGATAGTCAATGATGAATAATATGGAACAAATATATCTCGCTATTGTACTAGCTCCTTTAATAGGCGCTTTGATGGCTGGTCTGTTTGGTAAAATTATCGGAAGAAGTGGTGCGCACTGTGTAACCATCATCGGGGTTGCCACATCTAGCATTCTCTCCATGGTGGCTTACAAATACCATATGTTTGATGGTGGTGAAATCTATAATCAAGATTTATACACATGGCTGAGTAGCGGCGGCATAGATTTTAAGATTGGATTTCTAATTGACTCGCTTTCGGTCACCATGATGGTCGTTGTTACTTTTGTTTCATGGATGATACATATCTATACCATAGGCTATATGCATGATGACCCGGGTTATCAGCGCTTCTTTAGTTATATCTCCTTATTTACTTTTGCCATGCTGATGCTAGTGATGTCGAATAACTTTCTGCAGTTGTTCTTTGGCTGGGAAGCGGTAGGTTTAGTCTCTTACTTACTGATTGGCTTTTGGTACAAAAAAGAAACAGCAATATTCGCGAATATGAAGGCGTTTTTGGTAAACCGAGTAGGGGATTTTGGCTTCCTATTGGGTATCGCTGCAGTATTGATGACTTTTAATTCACTTGATTATGCCGAAATTTTTAGCAATGTAGCTCAGCATGCCGATGCTACTATAACGATATGGGGTGATGAGCCTTGGTCGTTGATGACTGTTATCTGTATCTGCTTGTTTATTGGTGCCATGGGCAAATCTGCACAAGTCCCACTGCACGTTTGGCTGCCTGACTCAATGGAAGGCCCGACACCTATCTCAGCATTGATTCATGCTGCGACAATGGTTACTGCTGGTATTTTCATGGTTTCAAGAATGTCACCACTGTTTGAATTATCAGAAACGGCACTGAGTTTTATCTTGGTGATTGGATCGATTACTGCACTCTTCATGGGATTATTGGGATTGGTGCAAAACGATATTAAGCGTGTTGTGGCATATTCCACCTTGTCACAGTTAGGTTATATGACTGTTGCTCTAGGCGCCTCAGCTTATGCTGCGGCCATGTTCCACTTGGTGACCCACGCATTTTTCAAAGCATTATTATTTCTGGCCGCGGGTGCGGTGATCATTGTCATGCATCATGAGCAAGATATGAGAAAGATGGGTGGCTTATATAAAGTAATGCCAATTACCTGGCTCACCTGTTTATTTGGCACTCTGGCTTTAATTGGTTTTCCCGGCACATCGGGTTTCTTTTCCAAAGATGCCATCATTGAAGCGGTTCACCATTCTACTTTAGCCGGGTCTGGTTTTGCTTACTTTTCAGTTATGGCCGGTGTGTTTATCACTGCCCTCTACAGTTTCCGTTTGTTTTTCATGACCTTTCATGGAAAACAAAGGATGGATATGGAAACCTGGAAGCATCTGCATGAAGCGCCTGTTGTTGTCACCGTGCCATTAATTGTTTTGGCTATCCCGTCGTTAATATTGGGTGCCTTCTTAATTGGGCCGATGTTATTCGGAGAATATTTTGGTGACGCAATTTATGTTGCGAGTACCGGTGGCCATGACGTGCTTGCTCAGATGGGTGAAGACTATCATGGTATTGGCGGCTTTTTATTACACTCGGTTCAGCATCCACTGGTCCTTATCTTGATGTCCTCAGGTATCTTTGTTGCCTGGTTATGCTATATCAAGTTCCCGGACATTCCTGCCAAAGTCGTTAGTAAAATTGGGCCTGTACACAAATTGCTTGTTAATAAATACGGCTTTGATGATTTTAATCAACTCGTATTCGCAAAAGGGTCAACAGGAATTGGTCAATTACTTTGGCGAATAGGGGATATCAATATAATTGATGGCTTTTTTGTCAATGGTACAGCGAAAAGTGTACGTGTGTTTTCAAGTATTGTTCGTCATGTACAGTCCGGTTATCTCTATCATTATGCCTTTTCAATTATCATCGGTTTGCTGGTACTGCTAGCTATATTTGTACATGGTGTTTTGGGTTGAATAAACAGAGCTTGAATAAAAAATAGAAGAATAAAATTTAAACAATGACATTAAACAGTTTACCCATTTTAAGCATTCTTATCTGGACTCCGATTATCGGCGGTATCTGGGCATTGATTGCGGGCGATCGACAGGAACAAACGGTCAAGTATTTCTCATTTGCGGTTTCCGTCATTACCTTCATATTTTCTGTCATTCTATATTGTCAGTTCGATCCTTCTTATGCTGGTATGCAATTTATTGAAGAGACTGATTGGATAAAAGCCTTTGATATTAAATATCACTTAGGTGTTGATGGAATAGCCTTGCCATTAATAATGCTGACCAGTTTTACCACTATTCTGGTTATATTGGCCGCATGGGAAGTGATAGAAAAACACATCTCTTATTATATGTGTGCTTTTCTGATCTTGACTGGCTTAATGAACGGTGTCTTTGTCGCGCTCGATGCCATTTTGTTTTATGTCTACTGGGAAGCGATGTTAATACCGATGTTCTTGATCATTGGTATTTGGGGTGGGCCAAACAGAGTCTATGCGACAATCAAGTTTTTCCTATATACATTCCTCGGCTCGGTATTCATGCTGGTCGCATTTCTATACCTTTATTCCGTTGCCGGTAGTTTTAATATTCAAGCCTTACATGATGTGCCGCTGACGTTAACCGCACAGAAATTTATTTTCGTGGCATTCTTTTTAGCCTTCGCAGTAAAGATTCCAATGTGGCCAGTACACACATGGTTACCTGATGCACACGTAGAAGCACCAACCGGTGGTTCAGTGATTCTGGCAGCGATTATGTTGAAGATGGGTGGGTACGGTTTTCTGAGGTTTAGTTTGCCAATCACACCAGATGCGAGTCTTTTCTTTGACGATGCGATGATTATGCTGTCACTTATAGCCATAGTCTATATCGGTTTTGTTGCGCTAGTTCAGGAAGACATGAAAAAACTGATTGCCTATTCCTCTATATCGCATATGGGTTTTGTGACGCTCGGATTTTTTATACCGTTTAGTATTGTTGCTGCTACCGGAGCATCATCAGGCGCCATCATGGGTATGGAAGGCGCAATGATGCAGATGATTTCACATGGTTTTATCTCTGCGGCGATGTTCTTATGTGTCGGTGTTATGTACGACCGCATGCATAGTCGAATGATTAAAGATTATGGTGGTGTGGTAAATAGCATGCCGTACTTTGCTGCCTTTATGATGTTGTTTGCGATGGCTAATGCCGGTTTGCCAGGGACCTCGGGGTTTGTTGGTGAGTTTCTGGTTATCCTGAGTAGTTTCGAAGCCAGTTTCTGGATCGCGTTTACGGCAGCAATCACATTAATCTTAGGCGCCGCTTATACCTTATGGATGTATAAACGAGTTGTTTTTGGTGAAGTTACTAAGGAATCTGTCGCCGAATTAAAAGATATTAATGGCAGAGAAGCATTTATTCTCTTCCTCTTGGCCATAGTTATTTTAACATTCGGTATTTGGCCTGCACCGATATTTGAAGTCATGCATGCGTCAGTAGAGCAACTCATTGAGCATGTACTCCAAACAAAGATTTTATAAATGGTGAATTATGAATGCTGACTTAATCATTGCACTACCAGAGATAACGCTCCTTACATTGGCGTGTTTGGTACTGCTAGTGGATGCGTTTAGTAAAGATCCATTGCACCTGTTGACGTACTGGACTACTCAAGCAAGTTTGTTGGTCGTCATGGCGTTAGTATTATTTTACTTTCCAGACAATACGCAGATAGCTTTTAATGGTAGTTTTGTCAGTGACTCCATGAGTGCAATACTTAAAGCATTTATGTGTGGTATCACCTTTGTGGTATTTCTTTATTCATATGATTATCTAAAAGAACACAAATTCCTCAAAGGTGAATACTTTGTGCTCGGCTTGTTTGCAGTGCTCGGCATGATGATCATGGCATCAGCCTATAGCTTGTTATCTGTTTACCTTGGTCTTGAACTTTTATCGCTTTCTCTCTATGCCATGGTTGCCATGCAACGTGATTCAAAGACTGCTCCAGAAGCGGCTATGAAATATTTTGTTCTAGGCGCTATAGCATCAGGTATGTTGCTCTACGGTATTTCAATGATCTATGGACTAACAGGTTCTCTTGATTTGCTGACCATCGCTGAAAGAATCAATATTGACGATTCAAATCATATGTTTTTGGTTTACGGCATGATATTTTTGATCATTGGAATTGCATTTAAACTAGGTGCTGCACCATTTCATATGTGGGTGCCAGACGTTTATCAGGGGGCCCCAACTTCAGTGACCTTGTTTATCAGCACAGCACCTAAATTGGCGGCTTTTGCAATGGCGATGCGTGTACTGGTTGATGGCTTAATGCCTCTGGTTAGTGATTGGCAATCAATCCTGATGATTCTGGCTGTGTTATCCATGGCTATCGGAAATGTTATTGCTATCGCACAAACCAATATGAAACGCATGTTGGCCTATTCAACGATAGCCCACGTTGGCTTCTTATTCCTGGGTTTGATCGCTGGAACAACATCGGGTTTCTCTGGCTCAATGTTTTATATCATCAGCTATGCCTTGATGAGTATGGGTGGCTTTGGCATGATAATCTTGCTTGGGCGTAATGGCTTCGAAGCAGATATGCTTGAAGATTTTAAGGGCTTGTCAGATAGAAGCCCTTGGTTTGCCTTTGTTATGTTATGCATCATGTTTTCAATGGCAGGTGTTCCTCCTTTCCTTGGATTCTGGTCTAAATGGTTTGTATTAAAAGAACTGGTTGCATCAGGTTTTGTCGAATTGGCAGCGATAGCTGTTCTATTTTCAATAATCGGCGCTTACTACTATCTTCGTATTATCAAACTAATGTATTTTGATAAGCCGGATTCAATGACTGCTATCAAGTCATCAAAACAAATGCGCTTTGTATTAAGCGTTAATGGTGTATTGATATTGGCATTAGGCCTTGCACCTAATATGTTGATGAGTCTGTGCTTAGTGGCATTAGCAGGGTAAACGTTCTTGTCATTCCCGTGACAACGGGAAACCAGTCAAATCATAAATTTCATTATTTCTTTTTCCCATTTGATTTCGCTTGGTTGCTCTTGCGCACGCCCCTAAAGGAGGTGCCGAGGTCTATGCGATCGCAGCATAAGTAGAACTATCTACAAAACATTCTTTTGCTGGTCAAAAAAAGATGTAACGAAGAGAAATGCCTCAGCTAGTCATAAAGGGATTGGCTAAACCTGCCTCATTTGAAATCTATTAAACAAGCTTAACAACCTATTGATTACTGCGACTACGTACGACTTCGGCGGGTATGCTGAGTTGGGCTATTAGATAATCTTTAAAGTTAGCTTCGTAAGTTTGTTCATCGATGCTTTCTTTCATACAGGTGAGCCACTGGTCACGTTCATCAGTACCAATCGTTAAATGTTGGTGTACATTAGGGATACTGATGGGGCCGTATTTTTCTTGATATCGTTTGGGGCCACCCAACCAGCCGCAGAGAAATCGTGCGAGTTTGTCTATTGATGTTGCTATATCGTCAGGGTGCATATTATAGATTGTGCTAAACCTTGGGTCGGCGCCCATACGTTCATAGAATTTGTCCACCAGTTGGCGGATACCAGTTACGCCTCCTGCGGCCTGGAAAGAAGTATCTCCTGTGCCATAGCTGATACTGTAATTTTCACTCATGATTTAGCTATTCACTTTCCCTAATTCTTGTCCAACTTCAATAGCATCACCTGCTTTAAATTTATCTAACCAGTTTAATTTATCTTTCTCAAACATAAGTATTACTGTTGAACCCATATTGAAGTGTCCGAATTCCTGACCTTGTTCAAGGATCACCGGCTTGTCTTTATATTCTTTAATAATTAACTGCCGGGTATAAGGAGGGGTTATTTGTCCTAACCATACGGTTTCCATGCTGCCGACGAAGATAGCGCCGACCATGATCTGCGCCATCAGACCTAAGTCGGTTTCAAAAATACTAATAAATCGTTCATTACGAGCAAACAGGTTGTCTACGTTTCTAACGGTCGCATTATTAACAGCGAATAAATCTCCGGGAACATAGATTGATTTGATCAATTTGCCTCTAACTGGCATGTGTATGCGGTGATAGTCTCTAGGTGATAGGTATAAGGTCGTAAAATAACCATTGCTTAGTTTAGCGATGCTGTCTGTATCGTTGGCCAAGAGCGTATCGAGGGTATAGGTTTTTCCCTTGGCTTGTATTATGTCGTTGGCATCCAGTTTTCCAATTTGACTAATGGCACCATCTACTGGACTAAGGATACTGCTTTCATTCAAGTTCCATGTTCTTGCGGATTGTTTCAGATGACGTGTAAAGAAATCATTAAACGAAACATACTCCTCTGCACATTCTCTTTCAGCTTGATTCAGCTCGACATTGTAGTGATTAACAACTTGCTTGATTAACTGGTTTTTCCAGGGTTTAAATTGAATCCTTGTTAGCCAATACATTAGTTTCGATAAACTATGTTGTGGAATAAGGTATTGAGGCCAGACCTTAATACAATCCATGACTCTAGAACCTATTGTTGTTGTTTCAGACATAATTAATGATGGTGATGTGAGTGATCTTCACTGCTTCGGCGCTCTACTCTTGCTTCTATAGTTTGATTGTTTCCATCAGAAAATGAAAAGTTGAGTGTTGCTGTATCACCGGCACGTAACGGCTTATCTGGATCAAATAACATCAGATGCAAATCGCCGGGAGATAGCTTTATAGTATTTTTTGCTGGTATTGCTAATGTTTCTTGTTTCTCCATCGAAACCATATCGCCGTTTAACACACTACGGTGGATTTCAATCTTGGAAAAGTTTGGGCTAGATACGGTTAGTAAAGTTATTGATTTATCTGACGCATTGTGAATGTTTGCATAGCCGGCAAGCACAGATACCGTTGCTGGTGCCTCATTAATCCATGCATCAGAAAAACTAACTTCCCCACTTTCATTGGACAATGCTGAGCTGGGGAAAAGTGTTTGAAAAATAAAGGTGGTCAGTAGGAATAGGTTAACTTTGTTCATTTATGAAGTTTTTTATTTGTGTGAACTGTTGGATGATTTTGTTTTTTTCGTGTGGCGGTGAGAGTTTGCCAACCATGCGACCTAAGGGGTCGATTAGAAATATGGAAGCTGAATGATCTACCAGATAGTCTTCAGTTTGATTTTCCTTGTTTAGATAATAAGCTACGCCGATTTGGCCTGTGAGGCTATTTATCATTTCATTATTACCACCGAGGCCAATGAAGTCGGGATTAAAATAATGGACGTACTCGGACAGTTTTTCCGGTGTATCGCGTTCCGGATCGACTGACGCAAAGATAACCTGTAGATCTTTATTCTCGCCAACAAGCGCTTTATAGGAATCGGCCATCACAGACATTGTCACTGGACAGACATCCGGGCAATGACTGTAACCAAAGAAGATAAAAGACCATTTGCCCTTCATTTGGTTTAAACCAAAATCTTTCCCATCTTGATCAAGAACAGAGTACGCATTTATTTGTTTTGGATTTGGCCAAAATAAGCCCTCTACAGTAGAAACCGCTTGTTGAGACTGTTGAGCTTGTTTTAGTGAGATATAAAATCCAGCGCTGGTCGCTAATATAGCGAGAATGGCCATCGCCGGGATTAGAAATTTGCTACTGCTGAGTTCTTTTAACATTTGAATATTATACCTGAAGTGAACAAATGGTTGATGTTCTTAAAGGACCTGCTTTTATTGTAAATTACTGAGAGTATTTTAAAGAAAATAGGTAAAAGAAATTTCATTTGTTATGAAATTCTAATGATTAAGCTAAATGCTGCCAATCTATTAATAGATGTCTTATTTAACGTTTCAATTTTGACCGTCTCAGGGCCCTAATCCGTTCAATTTTGATATTTGCGATTATGCAGTAAAATCAATGATATATTGAACTATATTGTTTAATAAATAGTGATATCTGTGGCAGTATTAGTATTCTGAAAATCCCCTAAAGAATTTATGGGCATCTATCATTAAGAGGTAAGGCAATGAGACTTAACGGACACATAATATCAATTTCGATTTTATCGATATTTTTATCATTTCCTAATAGTGTTTTAGCAGCGGGTGATGCGCATTTACAGGATTTTACTGCTCACTGGGCCGGTATAGTTTGCCTTGTTGTTTTTGTCCTCGCCTATAGTCTGGTTGTTTTTGAAGACCAACTTCATATGCGTAAGTCAAAGCCGGTAATGGTCGCTGCCGGTATCATCTGGTTTTTTGTTGCCATTGTTTATTCTCAATCAGGCGATCAACATACTGCTGAAATCATGATCCGGCATAACCTGCTTGAGTTTGGTGAATTATTCCTGTTTCTACTCGCTGCTATGACCTATATCAATACTATGGCCGAGCGTAATGTGTTTGATGCCTTACGTGCGTGGTTGGTATCGCGAGGCTTTTCCTTACGCAATATCTTTTGGATAACCGGTGCCCTGTCTTTTATGATATCTCCCATTGCAGATAATCTGACGACGGCATTATTGATGTCGACGGTGGCGATGGCAGTAGGGGGCACGAATACTAAATTTATTGCACTTGCCTGTATCAATATAGTGGTGGCTGCTAATGCGGGTGGTGCATTCAGTCCGTTTGGTGATATCACTACCTTAATGGTCTGGCAAAAAGGTGTTATTCCTTTCGCAACTTTCTTTGCCTTAATACTACCTTCTTTGGTCAACTGGCTGATACCAGCAGTAATCATGTCAATGTTTGTTGCCAAAGAAAAACCTGACGCGATAGAAGAAAAAGTCGAAATGAAAGAAGGTGCTTTCATTGTTGTGGGTATGTTTATCATGACTATTACGATGGCGGTTTGTGCGCATAATTTTCTACATTTGCCGCCAGTCATCGGCATGATGACGGGCTTAGGCTTGCTAAAATTGTTTGGTTATTACCTGAAGATAAAAAACATGCGTGCTCTGAAAAAGAAAAAACAAGAGTACGAATACAAACCCGGCGCTGGTGCTTTAGATGCTGAATCGATTAGCGCGAGTGATCATTCCGGAGATGAAACATATGATATTTTTGGGATATTGGCAAAGGCCGAGTGGGACACCTTGATGTTTTTCTATGGTGTGATTTTATGCGTCGGTGGCTTGGGCACGATGGGTTATCTTGCGGCACTATCTCAGTTTATGTATATCGATCTGGGACCTACAACCGCTAACGTTCTGGTCGGTATCGTTTCAGCCATCATTGATAATATTCCGGTAATGTTTGCTGTATTAACGATGATGCCGCAGATGGACGCAGCCCAATGGTTGTTGGTGACATTAACTGCTGGTGTGGGTGGATCTTTACTCTCTGTTGGTTCTGCCGCAGGTGTTGCAGTGATGGGTCAGGCCAGAGGCATCTATACTTTCTTTGCGCACTTGAAGTGGACTTGGGCTATTGCTTTAGGTTATGCCGCTAGCATTTGGGTTCACTTCTTGGTCAATAGCCGTTTTATAGGTCAGTCAGTTTAAAATCTGATAGCGTTTTCAATCAATTTAAAAGTCGAATGTCTTTTGGCATTCGACTTTTTTTATGTCAGTAATAACTATTCTAGTTTGATTACTTATTAGAGAGTAGTAAATAACTGCGAAAAAATCCCCGATTCAAGTGATAGATATGTTCTGAATACATGTTTATATTATAGAAACAATAAGGATGTTGCTTGTGATCAATGCTTGGTCTCTGATTACGAGAATCTTACGGATGAGATCACGGAAGAATATGCGCCAAGGATGGCGCAACCAAGAATAAAAGTGATACTGCAATCTTATTCTATTTATAGTTCTCTGCATTAAACCATTTTATCGCATCATCAAGACCTTCGATGCCGGGTCTTGATTGATAGCCTAATTTCTCTTTTGCTTTATCGCTGGAAAAGAACATGATTTTTTTAGACATCCTGACACTCTCAACAGTGGCCCTGGGTTCTTTATGGGTAATGCTGGCAATGCGTTCCATTATCCAGGCAATAGGCAAGACGAGATTATGGGGTAAGCGAATAGAAGGTGGTGTCATGCCTTGATTTATACAAATGTATTCTAATATCTGTGCTAATGTCATATTGTCACCACCAAGAATATAACGTTCGCCGACATTGCCCTTTTCTAACGCAAGAAAATGTCCATTGGCAACATCATCAACATGCACGATATTTAAGCCAGTCTCGACATAGGCAGGCATGCGATGACGAATTGTATCGAGAACGATTCTGCCAGTAGGCGTTGGTTTAATATCCCGTGGCCCGACTGGCGTTGAAGGATTAACAATAACAACGGGACTGGCCATCTCTTTAACTAATTTATGGACTTCTTGTTCGGCAAGATATTTTGAACGCTTATAATGACCAATCATATCGTTAAGTGTGACCGGTGTTGTTTCGTCAGAGACAGTACCATTTTTATTAATACCTAAGGTAGCGACGCTACTGGTATAGACGATTTTATCAACACCCGCTTTAGTAGCAGCGATAATTAAATCACGTGTCCCGTTTACATTTGTTGCGTACATAGGTGCCGGGTCAGGGAGCCATAAGCGGTAGTCTGCTGCAATATGAAACAAGATATTACAGCCGGTGATAGCACGTTCTAGAGAATGAGTGTCTCTTAGATCGCCTTCAAATACCTCAACATCAATGCCTTCGAAGTTACGTCTATCTGAACCCGGTCTGACCAAGGCACGTACTTGATGACCATGACCAATTAAAAGCCGTAATACAGCTGAGCCTACAAATCCATTCGCGCCGGTTATAAGTGTTTTCATATTGTTGATTTGTGTAAAGGGTATATCAATCGAACTGCGAGCTTAGTATTCCGAAGTTTAGTGTTGTCTGCCACAGTATTATCTTCTAGCTGTAAATGATTCTCGCCATATTAAAAAAGCAGGCAGTATGATCATAGTAGAAATCATCATTGAGGCAAGCCCTAAAGATAACAGTAAACCCATGCTAGCGGTGCCCTGATGTGATGAAAATGCAAGATTACCAATACTGCAGATGGTAGTCAGTGAGCTGACAATAACACCACGAGAAGAACTGGTCATGAAGATGTTTTTTCCAGTGTGATGTTCTTGCCGAAAGCGATCAGCAATATGAATACCACTATCGACACCGATACCGAGTAATAGTGGTAATCCAATAATGTTGGCAAAGTTAAGCGGGATATTGAATAGCAACATAAAGCCAAAGGTGAAGGCGCCGCCGACAAATACAGACGATAGAATGATTGCCGCATCCGTTTTTACTTTTATTAATAGCAGTAACAATACTGCAATGGCAATGAAGGCATAAGTAAAAGCAGATTTAAAAGCAGTAATAACGGCATCGCCCGCTTCTATACTTATGATCGGCGAACCAATTACGCTATCATCATACGCTTGTAATTCGGTTACGAAATCTTTCATTGCCGCATTATCATTCAGGTTGTTACTAGGCAATATTTGCATTTTATAATAATCATCACTGACCCAGCGCTCATGGAGCTCAACAGGAATATTGTTTAATTCAACTGCCTCTGCCTTTAATGCATCAGACAAAGAACCCATCCTGCCAGAAAAACTATTTAGTAATTGTTGTTCAAGTTGTTCAAGTTGCTTGTCATCAGAATGCGTGCTTAATTTCAATAACAAGGCAGACAGATTGTCTTTTAATAAAATCAAATCATTATCCAGTCTCTCTGATGGGATTGAATCAAGTTGTATGTTTAATTTATTAATTGCATCCAGGCGTGTTTCATTATCGATTTTTGCTGGCGTTTCCGACGGCGCTAATACACCAAGCAGCAAGCTCATTTCATCAATAATAAATAATTTATCTTCTTGTTCTTTTGGTATGAAATCATCTAGCCAAACCACTTCGTCGACTAATGAAAGTGATTCGATTTTTTGTTTAGCAGATGCTGCCTGGCCAACGTCTTGCTTTAATAGAATGCCGCTCCAGGGAGAGGTCTTGCTATCTTTTAATAAATCACGATAGGTTTGTACTGATTCATTATTTGGATCTTGCAAATTTAAAGTATTTGTATCAAATTTTATCTTGTCAACTTGAAAACTGAGGCTGACTAAAATTAACAATGTAAGCAGCAGTATTGATTTTGTGTATTTATACGGGATATTGATTAATACGTTTAATACAGGATTAATGAGTTTGTTTTCATTTTTTGACCCTGTCGTGTGAGGAACAAATGTTAACAGTGCGGGTAATAATGTAAATGTAAATATTAGACTAATGAACATGCCACTACCGGCAATCCAGCCTAATTCAGCTACGCCCAGATAATCAGTGGGTATAAATGAATAAAACCCGATAGCGGTTGTAATAGCACAGAGTATTAATGATTTGAAAATATGTTTAATCGCTAGCTCTAAGGCATGAATACTATTTAGCTTGGTCAGTTTTTCTTCCCGAAAACGTAATAATAAATGAATGGCAAAATCAATTCCCAGGCCGATATACAGAACTGCAAATGCAACTGATATTAGATTCAGTTCGCCTATTGTGGCAGTTGCAAAAGCAGTGGTCGCGATTAAACCAAAGACCAGTGTCATCAAACATGCAGACACTAGCCAGATGGAGCCGAGACCGATTGATAAAATAATCGCAACCAAAACCAGGGATATTGCTATGGCTTTTATATTCGCTTGCGAGACGCTTTTTAATTCTTCATATGAAAGTACGGTTCCGCCCGACAAGCGGACCTTTATTGAGGTGCTGTCATTAATATTTATTGCGTCTATGATTTCTCTAATATGATTAACAATATCTTCATCAGGCAATAATGATTCACTATTATCTTTAGTTTGCAAGATGATGAATTCGCGGTAGACATTTTCGATTGCATCGTCTGGGTTCATTAAACGTTGCCATGATACTTGATGGTTCTTGTTTTTAAGCGCAAGGTTTATTTCAAGCAATAGCGGTTTGATGTCAATATCTTCGCCGTCCTGTTTAGCTTGAATAGCATCGCCCAACATATTAAATAGGCCACGCAGATTTTTATCTTCTATCAAAGTACCCAGGAAAGGTTGGATCGTTGCCAGACGATCAGACAAGTTTTGTAGTTCATCAACATCTAAAAATAGAAAAGCAGACTGGCGGAAATAGGATAGTTGTGCAGGATAATAAATATCGTTTAAAAATTTCGAATCGTTTTGTAGTGCTGAATAGAGTAAGTCTGCTGTGTCACTGGCTTGATCTGGGCTCGGTGCTTCAATTACCACCAAGATATTATCCGAGAATTGTGGAAATAGTCTTTCGTATTCGATATCAAGCTTTCGCCAATTCAAATCTTCCGAGAGCATATCAGTGGTGCTGGTGCTCATGTCCAGATTATCTTTGATATAAAATACGGATGCTATCGTCAATGCGCAAATACCGATGATTACTGACAATCGGTAATGCTCAATAAATTTCAGCCAGAAAAGTATGGCATGTTCAGTCTTTGATATACGGGTGTGATTCATTATATTGATTGATTCAAACAAGCCGAACTAGCTTGTTGCAAATTCTATTAGACTCTAAAGACGTACTCCTTGTTTACGTCACGTTCGATATCAGGTGGGTAACTAAGACGTTTATCATCATAATATTGTCTACGATGGTCACCTTCAGAGGCGGCATTGTAGGTCACGTAAAGAACCCTGCGTTTTTCATTTGTCATATTAGGTTCTGATCGATGTGGCGCGAATGAATCAAAGAAGATTGCATCGCCGGGCTCGGTTGTTACAGATACATAATCTAATGCGTCTTCATCAAGCGGTTTCCATGCTTCACCTATCAAGCCTTTATCATGATAAGCACTAGCCATCTGCAAACAACCATTTTCAATGGTTGAGTCATCAATACTGACTAATGCAGTGATATGTAATTTAGCGTAACGATCCCAACCAGCCTGTACATCCTGATGTGCTTTAAACCCATCACCGCCGGGCATCTTAAAATTGATCTTGTCCTTAAAAAGGATCGCTTCATCATTGAATAATTGAGAAGTAATTTGTTGAATTTCACCGCGGACAAACAAGTCGCTGAAGCCTTGATGGAAAGGTTCTATATCTTCCATGCGTGACAATATGCGATCAGCGGATGCCAGTTTACTTTGTTCAAAATACATCATGTATTTACCGGGTACTTCTGGGTAATTCGTGACTTCTTCAACCCATTCGGTAATTTTCCGCATACGTTCTGCGTCATACAAATTGCGTACCACAAGAAAACCTGTTGATTTAAATTCTTCGATTTGTTGTTTACTTAATTTCATGGTTAATAGTGTTTAAAATTAATAATCTGGGCTGTTATAAACCAGTTAGTATTCTATGACAAGCGGCGGGAGTAATTAACCGTCCGAATAGAAAAAATGTTTATTTTTTAAGTCGGGAGCAAGTCCTGAAAGCGATTTTAACCCCATTTTATAACCAGCGGCCAACACGAAGATTTCTTTTATTTGTGCTGGTTTTAATAGGCATGACAGCATGAATTTTAATATTCTGGGTTGTCCCAGATTGTCAGTATGGTTTAGTACTGCCTCTGGAATAGCCGTGTTTGCTTTGTCTGAAATCGCACGAATCACAAGAAAGTCTAGTCCATGAGCTGTTGCTATTTCTGCAATAGCAGCACTTTCCATATCAACAGCCAAGGCGCCCGTTTTTTTCAATAGTAATTCTTTATCAGTAACGGAGGCACAAATCTCTTTACTTGAGGCAATATTTCCACTTGCCGACGGGTACGTAGATTGTTGAAAAAAATTGGTTACTCTATTTAGCCAATCGGTCGAAATTAAATAGCGTTTATCATTGCTGATAATTGTTTCGGGTAAAATTAATTCGCCGGAGTTTAATGATTCATCAATAGCACCAGCAACGCCCCAACTAACTAAGCCATCTACTTTTAACGCGAGTAATTTTTTTGAAGCGCTAAGGGCAGGTTCATGGCCAATACCTGACAGACATAAATAGATACCTTTCTGTATCTCGACAGGCAGACCCACTTTTAGTTTTTTTCTATATAGACATTTCGCCTCGGCTGGCAAGGCTGAAATGATGCCTAGCCTGTTCAAGACTTAATGAGGTTACGGTAGCGAGCTAAAGCCCAAAGTGGAAAGTATTTCGTATAACCGTGATACTTCAAGTAGAACACGCGCGGAAATCCTGGTGCCGTATAACTGTCATCAGACCAATGTCCATCCGCAGACTGGTTTGCTATGAGATAGTTAATGCCGCGTTTTACAGTATCTGTGTCTGCTTCACCGACAGCTAATAAAGACAGTAAGGCCCATGCCGTCTGGAAGGCCGTGCTTTGATACGGACGGTAATGTCTTGGTGGATAATAACTATCATTACTCTCACCCCAGCCGCCGTCTTCATTTTGTATTTCTTGTAAATATTTAACGGCTTTTCTAATGTACTCCTGTTGAGGATCTTCTTCAGTAAGTTCAAGTGCCGTCAGTACAGACCAAGTACCATAGATATAATTTGTTCCCCAACGTCCAAACCAGGAACCATCGTCTTCCTGATCCGTTTTTAAAAACTTAATCGCATCACTGATAGTTGTTGCATATTTATCTTTATCAGCCAGAGACAATAATGCGATTACTCGACCGGTTACATCAGCCGTAGGCGGATCGAGCAGGGCGCCATGATCTGCGAATGGAATGGCGTTGAGATAATACTGGGTATTGTTAACTTCAAATGATCCAAAGCCGCCGCCGTTGGAACGCATACCCGCCACCCAAACTGCGGCGCGTTGAATTGCTTCCGCATATTTCTCGTTGCCAGTACGATGCATCGCCCAGGCGACCATAGAAGTATCATCCAGATCAGGGTAAAAATAATTACTGTATTGAAATGCCCAGCCACCACCAGCAAGATGTGGTCTTGGTATACGCCAATCACCTGGTTCATCGCTTAGTTGTCGATCCTTAAGCCAATCGAGAGCATGTTCAATCTCTGGAGTAATGTTCGCTTCAGTTTCCGTTTCGATCATTGCTTGACCTGCAAGACAAGTATCCCAAACCGGAGATAGGCAAGGTTGGCAATACATAGAGTTACCACGTTTAGTCAGTAATGCCTCTATAGCCTGGCGTCCTTGCTTTCGAGCAGGATGTTCTTTTGGATAACCAAGAGTTACTAATGATTCATAAACATTAACCATTGCTGGAAAAATACCACCAATGCCATGTTCTTCATTCATCCGCGCCAGGAACCATTGTTCACATCTACGGATCGAGTATTGACGAATAAATTTTGGTACTAGTTTTTCTGCCAGGCGACCAACATTGTCAAGCAACAGAAAAGCCCGACTAAGTGTTGTTGTTACTTTGAAATAATGTTGCTCATCTTCAGGCGGTGTAATGAATAGTTCTCTAATATCAATGCCACGAGAATTTACCGCTAAGGGTTTCATCGTGCATAAAACAAACAGAGGCACCATCACTGTACGAGACCAATAAGATACCTTGTCTATATGAAACGGAAACCACTTCGGTAAAATAATGACTTCTGCAGGAATAAAGGGAACAGCGCGCCACGGCACCTGCCCAAACAAGGCCATCGTGATTCGTGTAAATACATTGGCATGTGAGGCACCGCCATGATTCAAGATCATGTTCTTTGCGCGAACCATGTGTTCGTCGTGTGGATCATCACCGGTAATCTTCAAGGCATAATATGCCTTGACTGAACAACTGATATCAAAATCACCACCAGTATAGAGAGACCATCCGCCTTCTTCATTTTGTTGGTCGCGTAGATACTGTGCGATCTTTTGTTCGATTTCGTCATCGATTTCACCGACGAAATGATTCATTAAAATATATTCGGCAGGAATAGTGCAGTCGGCTTCGAGCTCATAGACCCAATGGCCATCATCATGCTGCTGTGCGAGTAATCTATCTTTAGCAGATTGGATAGCCTCATCCAGATCAATAATGGGCTTAGACGGATGCGCTTCATCCAAAGGATGATTGGTGATGTTTTCGTTTCGTGTTTCGAGGTTCATTACTTTCGCTTGGTCATTCGCAGAAGAGCTAAATCAAGGTGCAAAGCTAAACACAGAAATAATTTAAATAAATTATTGTAGTTCGCCATGGTCTTCCCCTTGTATTTATCAGTCTTTGCTATGCAAGGTGCTGATATTCTCAGAGTTTCTCATGAATGTCGGCCATAGGCAAACGGCGTCCGCTAAACTTGAAAAGGGTGTTTAAAGCCCAATTATTACCAACGAAAAGACTGGTGAAAAATATTGTCGCCTTGACACTGCGTCGGCTAATTTTTACTTCCTGGCCAGTAGTGAAATTTGGAGTTTGACGAATCTTTTCCAACGTTAACACGGCCATTCCCAAAGCCCAGAGACAAAAACGACGTAGGCCCTTTTCTTTAGCTGGTATTTTCAGGGTATAAAGCAAGGCATTGTGAATATGAGCATGCGCAACACCGAGTAATTCAATCAAGGCCTCATCAAAGCCGGGTTCATTTTGCCCAAGTACCTTGTGCCGAATATCAACATTGTATTTATTGAAGATATCACGCGGCAACCAGCAGGCCCCACGTTCATGGTCTTCCCAGATATCCTTCAAAATATTAGTCATCTGCAATCCCTGACCAAATGACACGCCCAATTGCATCATCTCTTCTCGCTGGGCATCTATTTCAGGGGAATAATCACAGAATAGTTCGGTTAGCATCTCTCCGACCACGCCGGCAACGTAATAACAATATTGCCCCATGTCTTTCAGATCAGCCATCCCATCAAGCGTCTCGGCATCTTGATAACGAATCATACCCTCGGCCATGATCGAGACACATCTTTCAAGTGCAGCACGTTGGCGTTCGTTAAAGCTATGGGTAATGCGTATGACGGGTGTCGTATTGGCAATCAGATCATGCTCTGCCTCAGTCGCAGTCGGGGATAATAAAGGAAACAGGCCTTCAGCAAAGGTTTCAGCGTCATCAGTGCCTTTGACTACGGCAATGAATTGCTCAGCATATTCACGCTTCAGGGCTGCCGTCATCAATTTATCGTCTTCAATCGTATCGGCTATACGGCATAAGAGATAAGCATTGCCGACGACCTCAGCGAGTGATTCTGGTAATTGTGGAATAGTCAGTGCAAATGTACGGGACACGTGCTGCAATATCTCATTTTGGTAAGAGATATCATCGAGCTCGGTTGTAAATTCGTTTTTAGACTTCATTATTTAGAATAATCTCATAAATAACAATATGTTATGAAAAACCTCTACTATTTTTAGCCCTAAAAGAATGCATTTAGTTCAAACCATCAGAAATCATGATGTTACCGGGTATAATTTCAGAAAAATGATACAATTCAACAATTAGGTCGATTCGGTGCTGCACATTACAGCCTGAATTATACGGATGCAAATTATCAATTCTGAATCCCCAACACTAATTTAAATGAATGAAATTTAAATGTCTGAAAATTTTTCGACATTTTACACACCTTATATATAGAGAGTAAAAGAGTGAATTCAGTTTCTGACATCATCCCGTCGGCAGGCATGACTGACGCCGACACCCAACCGGGCCAGATTTATTGGCACGCCGGTCAAAATGGTCAGCTATCTGAACTAGCAGCATTGTCTGAACGACTGCGGTCGCTTGATGTGCCATTCTCACTGCTTTCAGATCAGTCGGGTATCAAATTAGGGTTCGGTGGCTCAATCCATCTCGATGATAACGTTGAGAATGAAAACGCTTATCAACATCTGGCCTTCGTACCGAAGCAAGCAATCCAGGCATTGGGTAATAAACAATTCTGTCAGGACTACAACATTAAATATCCGTATATGACCGGTGCAATGGCCAATGGTATTGCCTCTGTCGAGTTAGTCGAGGCCATAGCCAAGGCAGATATGCTGGCTTCATTTGGTGCTGCAGGTTTATCGTTGGCAGAAGTTGAAAAAGCCATTCAGCGCTTACAAGCCGCTATTCCAGATAAACCGTTTTGTTTTAACCTTATCTATAGTCCGAATGAAAAGGGTCATGAAGATGCCATCGTCGATCTGTATCTTCGTTATGGTGTTGATCTGGTAGAAGCCTCAGCTTACATGAAGCTGACTTTACCAGTGGTAAGGTATCGTGTGAAAGGGATTCATAAAGATGCACAAGGCAATATTGTTGTGCCTAATCGGATCATCGCTAAGGCATCGCGTGTGGAGCTAGCCAGTAAATGGTTTAGTCCACCACCTGAAAAATTATTGAAGGAATTATTAGCGCAAGGCGCGATTACCAATGAAGAAGCCGAGCTAGCGAAACAAATTCCGATGGCACAAGACCTGACTGTCGAAGCAGACTCAGGTGGACACACAGATAACCGACCAGCCATAACCTTATTACCCACCATGTTGGCCCTACGTGATCAAATACAAGCAGAATATAACTATATGTATGAGTTACGTGTCGGTGCCGCAGGCGGTATCGCCACACCCGCATCTGCTTTGGGCGCTTTTGCGATGGGTGCGGCCTACATCGTTACCGGCACGGTAAATCAAGCCTGCAAAGAATCGGGTTCATCTGATATTGTCAGAGAGATGTTAGCCAACACCGGACAAGCCGATGTCACCATGGCACCGGCTGTTGATATGTTTGAGATGGGTGTGAAGTTACAAGTATTAAAACGTGGTTCTATGTTTGCCATGCGCGGTAACAAACTTTATGAACTCTATAAAAAATATGCATCGATTGATGAGATACCCGCGGCCGATAGAGCCAATTTAGAAAAAACAATATTTAAAATGACATTGGACGATGTGTGGCAAAAGACCTATGAGTTTTTCAGTGAACGTGACCCTTCTCAAGTCGAAAAAGCGAAGAATGATCCGAAACATAAAATGGCACTGATCTTTCGCTGGTATCTAGGTCTCTCCTCACGCTGGGCCAATGCGGGCGTTGCAGACCGCCAAGTGGATTATCAAGTCTGGTGTGGACCAGCCATGGGTGCCTTCAATGAATGGACACGTGATACGTTTTTGGCAACAACGGATCGCCGTGATGCGGTAACGGTGGCTATGAACATTATGTTTGGTGCGGCAGTCTTGAGTCGAGCGAATGGCATTTTAAAACAAGGTGTTGAGGTGCCGGGTGAATTAACCCAGTTCCAACCGATGCAACTTGATGCGATAGAAAAATATTTAACTGAGTAGATTATGTCTAAGAAAAAAGAAAATAACCAAATGAAGCCACTAGCGATTGTTGGTATCGGCTGTCTCTTCCCTAAAGCAAATAACGCCGAAGAATATTGGGCGAATATTCGAGAAGGTGTTGATGCGATAACGGATATTCCAGAGACACATTGGAAGCCATCGGATTATTTTGATGAAGACAAATCAGCGCCAGACATGACTTACGGCAAACGTGGTGGTTTTATTAATCCGATGGACTTCAATCCACTGTTATATGGTTTAAGTCCGAATAATATTGAAGCGACAGACACGACTCAGTTGTTAGGGATGATGGTTGCACGACAGGCCTTACTTGATGCGGGTTACTCGACCGGTAAAGAGGCAGGCGATGGTCGCGAGTTCGATCGTGATCGCACCAGTGTCATTCTCGGTATCACCGGCACGCTTGAATTAGTCATCCCATTAGGCGCAAGATTGGGTCATCCTATCTGGCGTAAGGCGCTTGCCGATGCCGGCGTAGATCCAGAAACAACCGAAGATGTTGTCCAACGTATCGCTGATGGTTATGTCCCTTGGCAAGAAAATTCATTCCCGGGTTTATTAGGTAATGTTGCCGCAGGAAGAATAGCAAATCGTTTTGATCTTGGTGGCACCAACTGCGTGGTCGATGCTGCTTGTGCCAGTTCTCTAAGTGCAGTTCATCTCGCCGCATTAGAACTCAGTGCCGGTCGGGTCGATATGGCGATAACGGGTGGCATGGATACCTTCAACGATATCTTTATGTATATGTGTTTTAGTAAAACACCGGCGCTATCACCCACGGGTAACAGTCGTCCGTTTTCAAAAGAAGGTGACGGCACGATCCTTGGTGAAGGTTTGGGTGCGGTGATATTAAAACGCTTGGAAGATGCTGAACGCGATGGCGATAAAGTCTATGCGGTTTTAAAAGGCATGGGTTCCTCTTCCGATGGCAAGGGTAATGCGATCTATGCACCTAGTGCAGAAGGACAAACCAAAGCGCTTTGGAATGCGTATCGCGAAGCAGATGTGACACCAAGAAGTATTGAATTAGTCGAGGCACATGGCACCGGGACAGCTGTCGGTGATGCGGTTGAAGCCAAGGCCTTGTCTGGTGTTTATAGTCAGGATAATGAAGACGAAACATGGTGTGCTGTCGGTTCAGTCAAGTCGATGATAGGTCATACAAAAGCAGCAGCAGGCGTCGCCGGCCTTATCAAAACGGCAATGGCATTAAAATATAAAGTCATACCACCGAGTATTAAGGTTGATGAACCCCTAGAGATTATCAACCCGGGAACGGCGCCCATTTATCTCAATTCAGTCAAGCGACCCTGGTTAAAGACACTAAGCACGCCACGACGCGCGGCGTTAAGCGCCTTTGGTTTTGGTGGCAGTAATTTTCATTGCGTACTGGAAGAGGCAGAAGAAACAAAGACAGAGATTGAATGGGACGGGCAGGTATTAATTATTGCGCTCAGTGCTGATTCAAAAGCGGATTTAATAAATCAATTACCTGATGCCGCTGTATTAGCTTCAGCAGAGGCGCTCCGATTTTTTGCTTATGATTCATGCCAGTCATTTAAAGCGGATGCAGAACATTGTTTGACGATAGTTGTTGATCAAGCGAATATAGATTTAGAAAAATTAATTGCAGATGTTAAGCAACAGCTTAACGATTCTTCTGAGTCAGCATGGCAAAAACCCAACGGTGTAAGCTATAGCGCCGGTAAAACGGACAATAAAGTTGCCTTTGTCTTTCCTGGACAAGGTTCTCAATACGTCGGTATGTGTCGTGACCTCGCTTGTCAGTTTCCACAGTTCTCTACCGCACTCGAAGAAGCAAACCAACTTTTTATTGAAGCGACAGGTAAACAAAGCCTGGCAGATGTCTTATATCCCATCCCTGTTTTTTCCAAGGCGGATGAAAAAGAACAAGAAAATACATTACGCCAGACACAGAATGCACAACCGGCTATTGGTGCAGTGAGTGTCGGTGTCTTAAATGTATTAAATCATTTTGCTGTTGCACCAACGGCAGCAATTGGCCATAGCTATGGCGAGTTAACCGCGCTTTCTGCAGCGGGTGTTTACAATACAGATACCTTATACCGCTTATCACGCATCCGTGGTGAACTCATGGCGGCGGGTGAGGGTGATCGTGGTTCTATGTTGGCGGTGGTTGCAGCGTACGAGCAAGTTGAATCCTTACTCAAAGAAAATAATATTGAGTTGATTATTGCCAACCATAATTCGCCGAGTCAGGTGGTGCTTTCTGGTGCGACAGAACAAATCGATAACTTTGCCAAGATAGCCAAAGCAGAAAAAATACGTGCAATAAAACTGCCGGTTGCGGCTGCATTCCATAGCCCCTTTGTTGCTGATGCAGCAAAACCCTTCGGTGAGGCATTAGCATCATTTGAGTTTTCAGAGAATAAATATCAGGTGCTTTCAAATACAAGCACAGAAGCCTATCCAGCAGCGGCTGATGCAGCGAAGCAACTACTTGCAAACCAATTAGCCGCACCGGTTCGATTTGTTGAACAAGTAGAAAAATTATATGCGGAAGGGTTTAACACCTTTATTGAAGTGGGACCTGGCAAAACCTTGACGGGACTTGTGGGTGCCATTCTGGCAGATAAAGAGTTTACCGCTATTGCGATAGATGCCTCTGCCGGCAAGAAACAAGGACAATATGATTTAGCCATAGCATTGGCACGTCTCGCAGCAAAGGGCATTAATGTTGATCTAACAAAATGGGATGCGCATTGTTCAGAATTAGAAAGACCAGCGACAGATGGCAAACCGGCGATGACAGTATCGATCAGTGGTGCCAATGTCATGTTACCGCGTGAATCCAGGTCACCAAGCAAACCCCGGCCACCCAGTAAACCAAAGAAGACCATTATCAATATGACGGATGAAGTAAAACAAACACCTCAAGCGGCTGCTCCGGTTGTGCCACAACAAAACAATGGTCTATTGCAGGCAACGCAGGAGAGTATTCTTGCGCTGCAAAAGATGCAGGAACAAACAGCACGACTGCATCAGCAATATCTTGAAGGACAAGAGACAGCGCAACAATCAATTCAGTCATTGTTAGAACAACAACAACGATTGATGTCTGGTCAGCCATTGGCGCCAGTAACACAGCAAGCAATACAGCAAACCGCACAACAGCAAATCAAATTGAACGTGCCTGTTCAAGAAGAAAGTGTTCCACCATCGGCGATTGAAAAACCAATCGTTAAAGAGATTGAAGAATCCAAGCAAGCTGTCGCAACAAATGATGAACAACCCGATGTTGATATTAATAATATGTTACTGAGTGTTGTTTCTGAAAAAACGGGTTACCCGCTAGAGATGCTGAGCCTTGATATGAGTCTGGACACCGATCTGGGCATTGATTCAATCAAGCGTGTTGAGATTCTCTCTGCACTGCAAGAAAAACTACCCTGGTCGGCAGCAGTGAACCCGGAAGAATTAGGGACCTTTCAATTCTTACAGCATATTGTTGAGTTCATTGTTGCCGGAAGACCCGCTGTTGAAAAATCAACACAGACAGCGGTAGTCGCTGAGGCAAAACAGATTGCAGCAACTGACAACCATTTTGAAAAAGTGTTATTGAATATTGTCTCTGAAAAAACGGGTTATCCGATTGAGATGTTGGATCTGGAGATGAACCTGGATAGCGACCTGGGTATTGATTCAATTAAGCGGGTTGAAATTTTGTCGGCATTACAGGAAGCAATGCCTGATTTGCCCATGGTTAGTCCTGATGAACTAGGACAGTTACAAACCTTACGTTCGATAACAGAATTATTTATATCAGAACAAACTGAAAACGTACCAGCGTCGACAATACTGTCTGCACCTCAAACAATAAACAATGACAACGGTTTTGCAGAAACATTATTAGAAGTTGTGGCAGATAAAACCGGTTATCCGACAGAGATGTTAAATCTAGATATGAATCTGGATAGCGACCTGGGTATTGATTCAATCAAGCGGGTAGAAATATTGTCTGCCATTCAGGAACGCATTCCTGAATTACCCGCTGTCAGCGCAGATGACATGTCCGCTTTGCAAACACTGCAATCAATCGTTGATGTATTCAATGTCGCCGAAGTGGTTACCTCGAGTACAGCGCAAGCAGCGGTTTCAGATCTCTCTGTAATTTTGCTTGAGGTTGTTGCAGATAAAACCGGTTACCCCGCCGAGATGTTAAATCTGGAAATGAATCTGGACAGTGATTTAGGAATAGATTCAATCAAACGCGTTGAAATTTTATCGGCACTGCAAGACAAAATGCCGAATCTTCCTGTCGTTGCCGCGGATGACCTTGCCGCCTTACAAACGTTGCAACAGATCATTGATTATATGAACGAGCAAACGGGAGCGATAGCCCCAGAATCGGATCAGGCGCAACAGGTAGCATCAAGCAAGGGCAGTGATGTCAAAGAATCAAGATTAGTCCGCAGTGTTGTTCATGCAAGGCCTCTTGATGATGCAGAGAAAAGAAATACGATTGCATTCAATCAGGCTAAAGAAATTTGGTTAAGCAAAAGCGGTGGTGAGTTAGCTAAGCAATTAGCAGAAGAATTAAAAAGAAATGGTTATAAGACACGACTCGTTGCCAACAGTGTAAAACCCAGTGACAAACAGGGCGCTTTAATTCTCTTTGCTGACAATCAATCAGACAAACATGCTTTGCTGGATGCTTTTGCATTAATGCAGACCTGCAGCGCATCACTTAAAAAGTCAAAAGGACTGCTGGTTTCGATTACTACGTTGGGCGGTAATTTTGGATTCGATGGCAATATGCAGGGCAGTGCTGATCAAGCCGGTCTCTATGGGCTCATAAAAACAGCAGATAAGGAATGGGATGACGTCAATTGTAAATCAATTGATATTGACTCTGATTCACTATCGATAGCTTTACTCCAGCAAGAGATCTTTATTAAAGGTCCGTTAGAAACAGGGCTGGTAGGTGAACAGCTTTTCCAACTGTCATTAGAAGAAGAAACGCTAGCAGAAGCACAATCAGAACATCACCTGCTTAATGAAAAAGATTGTATTGTCATCTCAGGTGGCGCACGTGGTGTAACCGCAGAGGTGGCGGTAAAATTGGCAGAGACCTATCAATGTAATCTTTTATTGTTAGGTCGTAGTCCCAACCCGGAAGGTGAACCTGAATGGTTGACGACATTAACTGAACCAGCAACGATAAAAAAAGAAATTCTCGATAATTCAGAAGAAAAGCTTAAGCCTGCCGATCTGGAAAAGCGTTATCAATCGATACTGGCCAATCGTGAGATAACAAGCTCTTTACAACGTATCGAGCAAACGGGCGCGAGGGTTCAATACGCATCAGTCGATGTTAATGATGCTGATGCCGTTGCCAATGTGATCGATATGGCACGCATAGAGTTAGGTAATGTGACAGCTGTTATTCATGCCGCAGGTGTCCTTGCTGATCGCTTAATCGAAGACAAGACAGCTGAACAGTTCGACGCTGTTTATGCTACCAAGGTAGACGGATTAAAGAACTTGCTCTCAGCTACTCGAGATGATGAATTGAAGTTAATGGTGTTGTTTTCATCTACCACAGCACGATTGGGACGTAAGGGGCAGGTTGATTATGCGGCTGCCAATGAAATATTAAATAAAATTGCACAGTCTGAAAATCAAACAAGAAAAGACTGTAAGGTCTTGTCCGTCAATTGGGGTCCCTGGGATGGTGGCATGGTCACCCCCGCATTGAAAAAACTGTTTGCAGCAGAGGGTGTCGGGGTCATTGGCTTAAACGCGGGCGCAGATTATCTGATACAAGAAATAGAATCAGCAGGACCCGTCGAAACAGTTATCCTCGGCGAAACAGACAACATACTCACGGCGATACCGTTAAATAAATCATTACCTTTAACAGAACGAGGTGATCTGACCATCGCCTTCGAGCGTGACCTTGCGGTTAGCTCAAATGATTTTCTCAATTCGCATGTCATGAACGGACAGGCCGTGTTACCGGTAGCGGTGATCATCGAATGGTTTGCGCATGGCGCACTGCATTTGAATCCGGGCATGCAATTTCAAGGCTTCGATGATTTCCGCGTATATAAAGGCATCACATTAAAGGCAAATGAAAATATTCATTTAAGAATACTGGCAGGGACTATGGTTCAGCAAGGTCATTTATCGCTGGTGCCGGTTGAGTTACGTTCGGATGACATATTACACGCCAGTGCCGTTATGGTATTGGTTGATGATTATGATAAAAATGTGTTACCAAAACTGATAGCCGTTAAGGGCTCATACCAATATCAACAAGGTGAGTATTATCAAAATGGACAGTTGTTTCATGGCCAACATCTGCACGGCATAAAAGAAGTAACGCACTGCAGTGAAAAAGGCATTGTTGCTAATGTGAATTCAGCACCACCACCGACGGCGTGGATGAAGCAACCGATTCGTTCTAGCTGGTTAACCGATCCATTAATACTCGACTCTGCATTTCAGATGATGATCTTATGGAGCTTTGAGCAACAGGGGATTGGTTCATTACCAACAGCAATAGCCCACTACCGTCAATATAGCCGACGCTATCCAAAAGACGGTGCTAAAGTCATAGCGGATGTCATCGAACATACTGACCATCGTGCTAATGCATCAATCGAGTTCATTGATAATAAAGGACAATTAATCGCAGTAATGGCAGGCTATGAATGTGTACGTGATAGCTCATTACAAATAGCATTCAAGGAAAATGAACTGGATAAAAAAGAAAACGTTTGAAGCAGATTAAATATTTCTATCGGCGGCCTCAACGATTATTAGCTTGCTAAGTGACGTGATAAACAGGCATTTCTTCAAGTTCACTAGCAAGCTGGTTTTCGACAACCCACAAATCATACGTTTGTTGCATTCTTAACCAGATATCAGCGCCATTACCCAAGACCTTACCTAAGCGTACAGCAATGTTTGGTGTTATCGGTCTGGTTTCATCAAGAATCCCGTATAAAAGATTTCTGGAGATATGAAGATCACGCACGAATTGTGAAACACTGACACCTTGTTCTTTTAATGCAGGGATCACATCTTCTCTTAAAATTGCCCCTGGGTGTGTTGGTTGTCTACTCAATGGTGTTCTCCTAATGATAATCTTCTAAATCCACATCTATGATGCCTTTCTGCCATCCAAATGTAATTCGATAATTATTACTGACGTATTGATTAGCGGGCAGACCACGGATTTTCATGAATTTCTCAGTCACAAAGATTTGAATATGACAAAAATCTATACACGTGTGTGTCCTAACTAATAGAAGTTTATAGTTCGGCACATCCTGTCCCAATCTTTGGGAGTCGGCATTGAATTCACAATAAACGGCCATAAACCCGGCCAAAAATTAATATTATTCTTGAGTAATTTGTATATTTAATATATATAACAGATATTTATATAAATGTATGTCGGTAAAAAAACCGGCCAAATAAAGGCTATGGCAACGACAAGACCTGATTTTTCACCCTTTGTACCCGGCGAAGGGGCTTTAAAAACATCTGAATTGCCCGATAAGGCAGTTAAGCTGGCAACTTCGTCTGCGAAACTATCAGGTAATTTGGCGGCTGAAACACGAAATACCATTCGTGAATATATGGGGGCGATTAACTCTTATTATTCCAATTTAATTGAGGGTAATAAGACACGACCACACGAGATCCGTGCGGCTCAAAAAGGTGAATTTTCGGATGATCCTGCCAAGCGTGATTTACAGCAAGAATCAGTTTCCCATATTCAAGTCCAGAGCTGGATAGAAGAGCAAGCGATGGATCAGGATGCGCTATATTCTCGTCACTTCTTCAAAGCGGTTCATGATAAATTTTATCAAGGCATCCCGGAAAGCTTATGGCTATTCAGGGATCAGCAAGGAGAGGTTAGGGGAAAGGTTGTTCCAGGTGAATGGCGTACTGAATTTGTTAATGTTGGACAGCACGTGCCGCCTAAGCCCGAAGATCTAGAGTCCTTGATGCAGCAGTTTTGCAGTGTGTATCACCCCAAACATTATTTAGGGGATAAGAAGTTTATTGCCGCAATGTGTGCGCATCATCGTTTCGTTTGGATACATCCTTTCTCTGATGGGAATGGTCGTGTTGCCAGGTTATTTACTGATCAAGCACTAAAAAGTATTGGGCTAGAGAGTTATGGCGTCTGGTGTTTGAGCCGCGGACTTGCACGTTCATCAGATAGATATAAAACATTACTTGCACGTGCAGATAATAGTCGACAGGGCGATCATGATGGTAGAGGAGTATTAAGCGAAGTACATTTAATTAATTTTTGCGATTTCATGCTTGATACTGCAATTGATCAAATTGATTACATCAGTGACTTATTGCAATTGAACGAGATACATAAACGCATTGATAGTTACATTCGCGCTAGAAATGATGAGCGAGTTTCTGGAGTGACAGGCAAACTGAAAGAAGCGGCCAGTTTAATACTTTACAATGCTTTCGTAAAAGGTGAGCTAGAACGATCATTGGCTTATGAATTGTCCGGTATGCCTGAACGTTCTGCACGGCGACTACTTGGACAGTTGAAGGATGATGGTTTATTAAGTGAGACGAGCTCTAAATCACCGCTAAAATGGGAGATACCTGAACACGCGGAACCTTGGTATTTTCCGAATTTAGCACCGGGTGTTTAATAAAATCATAATAAGGACAGACCACGTTTTTCTATGATGTGATCGACACTCGTATATCAGGCAGACTCAAAAAAACTAGAGAGTGATTTATCTTAGATTTTACTAATTATGAGTATTATAAAAAGTCAGCAGTACAAAAATCACGCTATGTGACTTTATCTGATAAAATACCAACCACAGTCAGACTATAGAAACTTCAATTGATATGACAAAACGTGCACTAATCACCGGGATAACCGGACAAGATGGATCTTATCTCGCAGAATTCCTACTGAATAAAGGTTATATCGTACATGGCATAAAACGGCGTAGTTCCTTGATCAATACCGACCGCATCGATCATCTGTATCAAGACCCGCATATATCAGACAGGAACTTCATCTTGCATTATGGTGACATGACCGATTCCAGTAGTTTGACGCGCATCATTCAGGAGTCGCAACCCGATGAGATCTACAACCTGGCGGCACAAAGTCATGTCGCAGTCTCATTTGAAGAGCCGGAATACACCGCTAATTCAGATGCGCTAGGTCCACTTAGAATATTGGAAGCGATACGGATATTAAACCTGGAAAAGAAAACCCGTTTTTATCAGGCCTCTACCTCCGAACTCTATGGCCTTGTACAGGAAGTACCACAAAAAGAAACCACACCTTTTTATCCTCGGTCGCCTTACGGCGTAGCCAAGCTCTATGCTTACTGGATCACTGTTAACTATCGCGAAGCCTATGGACTCTATGCCTGCAATGGTATTTTATTTAATCATGAATCACCGGTGCGCGGTGAAACCTTTGTCACGCGCAAAATCACCATTGCCCTAAGTCGGATCAAACAGGGACTGCAGGATAAACTCTATTTAGGTAATCTCGATGCCAAACGTGACTGGGGACATGCACGAGATTATGTTGAGATCCAATGGTTGATGTTACAACAAGAACAACCCGAAGATTTTGTCGTTGCCACCGGTATTCAATATACCGTAAGAGAGTTTATCGAGTTTGCGGCAAAGACAATCGATATCAAGATTAGCTGGGAAGGTCAGGGTGTTGATGAAAAAGGCTACGATGAGAATGGCGATTGTATTGTCGAAGTGGATCCGCATTATTTCAGGCCGACAGAGGTGGAAAGTCTACTCGGCGACCCGACCAAGGCAAAAGAAAAGTTAGGCTGGTCACCGAAAACAACACTCGAAGAAATGGTCACAGAGATGATGCAGGCCGATATGCAAGCCGCTGAAAACGAACTGCTCTTAAAAAATAATAAATGAGACTGGAATCCCGTTTATACGGGAGTGACGGAATAGGATTGATGTCTGCACGAAGCAGGTTGTCATTCCCGCGGAAGCGGGAATCTAGTCAATCAACCGGCTTCCCATCGATACTGAAGAGACGGTATTGTAGCGATGCGCATGCATCTAGGCATAACCAATAATTATCATAATCGAATACAAAACTATGCAAACTGATTCAAGAATTTATGTCGCAGGCCATAATGGTCTGGTCGGCAGTACTATTTGCAGGCGCTTAAGCTCAGAGGGTTATCAAAACCTCATCGTCCGTGACCATAGCCAGCTAGACCTATGTAATGAAATAGCGGTTAACGACTTCTTTGCCGAGACAAAACCGGAGTACGTGTTCCTTGCCGCAGCCGTTGTCGGCGGCATTCATGCGAACGATACACGCCCTGTTGAATTCTTAAGAGACAATCTCTTAATACAAACCAACATTATTGAAGCCGCTTATCAAACAGGCGTGAAGAAGTTAGCGTTCCTCGGTTCGACCTGTATCTATCCGCGCGACTGCCCACAGCCGATAAAAGAAGAATACCTGTTAACCGGCCCGCTTGAAGAAACCAACCAATGGTATGCCATCGCCAAGATCGCCGGTATCAAACTCTGCCAGGCCTATCGCAAACAACATGGGTTCAATGCCATATCAATGATGCCGACGAATCTCTATGGCCCAGGAGATAACTTTGATTTACAAAGTTCGCATGTGCTACCGGCATTGATTAGAAAATTCCATGAGGGCAAGGTCAATCATTCAAAACAAGTCGAGGTTTGGGGATCGGGTAAACCCTTCCGTGAATTCTTGTATGTCGAAGACATGGCCGAGGCCTGCTGCTATTTGATGGAAAACTATAATGATGAATCAATCATCAACATTGGTACGGGGCAAGATGTCAGCATCAAGGCACTAGCTGAGTTGATAAAAGACATTATCGGCTATGAAGGTAATATTGTATTTGATTCATCCAAGCCGGATGGCACACCTAAAAAAGTCACGGATGTAACTAAAATAAAGGCATCAGGTTGGCAAAGCACAACAAGCTTACAAGCGGGATTAGAAAAAACCTACGCTTGGTATCTCAAGAATGCGCCCAAAGCGTTGGCATAAAGTGCCAGCGTGGGTATTGACTTGTCCCAGTACGCATAAAATTCACGGCATGAAGCGTGACAAACATCAACTATTGGCTAAGTAAGTTAAGAAATACATGGAAATACATGGAAAAATCATGCCTGCCTTTAAAAAAATGATAAATAAAACATCATGACTTCAAATAGCCACAGCAATACACCACACTCTTTCCTTAAGACGCTGTTATTAATCGCATTAACGCTGACATTGACACCGGTGCTGGCGAATACCGGCAAGGCCGTTAGTATCGAAGGTGCGGTTTTACTGAATGGGGTACCGATGACATTGTCCGATGAGGTCAAGCAGGGCGATATCATCAAAACCGCGCCGGATAGCCAGGTGAATATCACAATGGCCGACGGGACAGTGATCAATGTGACAGAAGATTCCGAATTCAAATTCAATAAGTACCGATACATCAAAGGCAAAGAATCCGAAAGCAAAAGCGTGTTTAACATCCTCAAGGGGGGTATGCGCTTTATCAGTGGCTTGATATCCAAGGCTAATCCGAAAGCTGTTGTGATCAATGCGGGTACAGCAACCATCGGGATCCGTGGCACTTGGTTAACAGTTGAGGGTGTGACAACAGGCAGCACTGGTGATGGCAATGCAGTTATAACAACGTCAGTGGGTATAGTTGACATCACATTTGCTGATGGGTCCTCATTTAGTGCACCAGCTGGTCAGTCTTTTACAACCAGCACGAAGACAGTTCGCGCCACAACTGCCCCCGATCCTCTCTTTACCGCTGCCCAGGCCTTGGCCGCCGATCCGGATGCTGACATTAGTAATCTGACTGATGCCGGTAAAACACTGGCTGTGGCGGGATTGATAGCCAATGCGACTGCGTTAGGGGCAAGTCAGGAACAAATTAATAATATCATCTCCTCGGTCGTAGCCACGAACCCATCCCTTGCTGCGACAGTAGTGCTTATGGCCTCTTCTGTAGATCCGGATAATGCATCGTCTTACGCTAATACTGCCATAGTCGCATCAGGGGCAGAGACAGGCTCTGAGGCTGCGAATGATATCATCACAGCGGCAGAAGTCGGTGGTGGACTTGGTGCCGGGGTTGATATCAGTGGCGAGTAGTTGAACCACTGATAGCAAGATTAAAAAGAGCCTGCCTTGCAGGCTCTTTTTTTGTGTATAACGCTGGTGTTCAATATTATTCTCATCGCGCTTAATAAATAAAACGGATTGGCTGCGTATATAACGAGTTATGTGATTAAAAGGGAAATTCACGACAATGGGAAAATACGATAAACTGATTCTCCGTATTCTTCGGGGGAGTTCAGATGCAAATATTGCATTCATGGATTTATGCGAATTGCTAAAAAAACTTGGATTTTATGAACATGTGAGAGGCAGTCATCATGTCTTTCGAAGAGAGAGGAAAAGATCAACCTACAAAAGGACGGAAGTAAAGCCAAGCCATATCAAGTACGTCAGGTTCGAACTATACTGGTAAAATATAGACTTTCTGGAGAAGAATAATGTTTAAGTATGAAACTATTATCTACTGGAGCAAAGAAGATAATGCCTATGTGGCGGAGGTTCCTGAACTTCCTGGCTGTATGGCACATGGCGATTCATACGAGTCAGCTCTGGGGAATGCCAAAGATGCTATACAGTTATGGCTGGATACGGCGAGCAAGCATGGAGATCCTGTCCCGGAACCAAAAGGACATCGGCTTATATACGCATAGGTTACAAAACGCTGATGTGAATCCTCTATTAGAACAGTTTGATCCAGATAACCCTGATAGGTTTATCTGCAATTCATCCCCTTGGTCATTGCGGTCGCGATCTGCGATATAGCTATCCCGTCATTCCGTGCACAGACCCGGAATCCAGTAATATAATAGCCAATCAATAAATCTGATATAACAACGAATAAAAATTAAATGAAAAACATCCTCGTTACAGGTGGCGCAGGTTATATCGGCAGTCACGCGTGTAAGGCGTTGGCAAAAGCAGGCTATACGCCTATCTGCTATGACAGTCTCGAACGTGGTCATGAGTGGGCCGTGAAATGGGGTCCTTTAGAACAGGGCAATATCCTGGATAAGACACGTCTTGAAGAAGTGCTCAAACAATACCAACCCGAAGCCGTGATGCATTTTGCCGGCTACATCTCGGTGGAAGAGTCGGTTAAAGCCCCGGCGCTTTACCAACGCAATAATGTTGAAGGCAGCAAGGTACTAATTGATGCGGCTGTCGCACACAATATTAAGCAATTTATCTTCTCCAGTACCTGTGCCGTCCATGGCATTCCGAACCAACAGATCATAACTGAGGATTTACCCATCAAGCCGATCAACCCTTACGGCGAAAGCAAGGCGGAGATTGAAAACGTATTGCGTGACACCGCGCTAAAAAATGATTTTGCTTATGTGGCATTACGCTACTTCAATGCCGCCGGTGCAGACAGGGATGGGGAGATTGGTGAAGCGCATGAACCCGAATCACATCTTATTCCGTTGATACTGGATACCGCTGCGGGAAAACGAGAGCATATTTCAATCTATGGAACGGATTACGATACCCCCGATGGTACCTGTGTGCGGGATTACATTCATGTGAATGATTTAGCTGAAGGCCATGTTCAAGCATTACGTTATCTTGAAGGTAATGCAGAATCACAAGTGATTAACCTCGGTACGGGCAAGGGTTTTTCGGTCAAGGAAATTATTGATTGTGCCCGCAAGATAACGGGAAAGACGATAAATGAAAAAGTTGAATCAAGACGCGCGGGCGACCCATCGTATCTGGTGGCCAGTAATGACAGAGCAAAAACAGTGCTGGGCTGGCAACCACAGCACAGTCAAATTGAAACGATAATCGAGACCGCATGGCGATGGCACCAGACACGATAAAACGCGCACCAGACCGTTGGATTTTTTATCTGTTGCTCGCGCTCATTGCCTGGGTGCCGTTACCGTTCGGTAGCAACCGTCCCTGGGCCTGATCAATCATGGAAATCTGGATTTTTTTACTAAGCATCGTGTGGTTGATCACTTTCATTGCTGGCAAAGTGTCCTTCACGCCGGTGTTTAAAAAAGCCACGCCGGTATTATTTCTATTTTGTTTATGGTTGGTCCATATTGCCTTTCAAGTCGTGCCCTTATCGACCGACACACTGTCATCAATCTCCCCGCAAGCCGCAGAGATGTATTCAAAGCTAGACACCGTCCCAGAAAAGGCAAGTATCTCGGTCGACCCCTATGCAACCCAAACCGGTTTAGTACAAAGTGTGGCCTATGTCTTATTTTTTAGTTTGTGCTTATTGTTAGTTAATCGGCGAAGACGAATCATACAACTGGCCAGCGTCATGATTTTCAGTGGCTTATTGCAGGCCCTCTACGGCAGCTTGATGCACATGTCGGGATTGGGTTACGGTTTTTTTATAAAGCATGGTGCCGTTTTGCAGCAAGTCTGTGGGACGTTTATCAATCGCAATCACCTGGCGGCATTCTTGGTCATGTGTCTCGCCGTCGGTATCGGCATGATGATCGCTAAACTCGCAACAGAGACAACAGACACCTGGAAAAAAAGGTTCTTATCATTTCTTCAATTGTTAATGGGCCCCAAGTTTCGCCTTCGTTTATACCTAGTGATTATGGTCATTGCCTTAGTGATGACGCATTCGCGTATGGGGAACACGGCCTTTTTTTCCAGCCTACTGATTGCCGGTGCGATTGGGTTACTATTATCTAAACACGCACCCCGCTCAACCGTCATCTTGTTAGTCAGCTTAATCGTGATTGATGTCTTTATTGTGGGCACCTGGTTTGGTATTGAAAAAGTTGCCGAGCGGATAGAACAAACCACGATGCAAACTGAATCACGTGTGATTGCCGCGCCCCATAACATTGATTACTGGCAAGATTACAAATTAACCGGGAGCGGTCTCGGTAGTTTTTATACGGTATTCCCACAATACCGCCAACACGATGTCGGTGGCTTCTTTCGGCATACTGAGAACGATTACCTGGAGTTTATTAACGAAACCGGTGCGATTGGTTTGGGGTTATTAGGGCTTATGATTGTTGTCACACTCCTCATTGCATTGCGTGCCCAATATAAACGTAAAGACCCCTTAATGCGGGGGGTATCGTTTGCCGTCATCATGGCGATGTCTGCCATCTTAATTCATGCCTCAGTTGAATTTAATTTGCAGATACCGGCCAATGTGCTCTACTTTCTGACCATCCTCTCAATGGCTTGGCTGTCATTGTATTTAAAAACAGAAAAGTCCAAATCGATTTAACGCGAGCTTTATTTGTCTCTTTCTCTTTTCACCTTGACGTCACAATAAAGCTGCGTTTAACTGCATATGTTCAACGATTGAACAAATGAACTGTTAACCCTTATTCGTAAGCGAATCTCTCAGTGAAAACGACAGGGAATGGCGGTAGCGTGCCTGTCTTTGTATATCACACTTGGAAAAGTAAAAACGTAAATGCAAGACGAAGTCCAATATAAACTTCTTAATCTGTTAGAAAAAAAACCAGAATCGACGCAACGCGAGCTGGCTAAAAATTTAGAAATAAGTGTGGGCAAAATTAATTATTGTCTATCTGCATTGATTGAAAAAGGGCATGTCAAAGTCCGTAACTTTACCAACAGTAATAAAAAAGCCGCCTATGCCTTTCTACTTACGCCAAAAGGAATAAAACAAAAAGCCAAAGTGACAATTAGGTTCCTGCAGAGAAAAACGGAAGAATATGAACAGTTGAAAAAAGAAATCGAGCAGCTACACCAAGAAGTTAAATATACAGAACAAAAGAAATGAAAATGGCGGCTGAAACGGAATGAGAATTCATGAAACTGCTTATGTTCGTGGGGACCCCCACAGGTAACGTCCCCCTTTCGGGTTAGATTTAAGGTTAATTAACTGATATAATAGTATCAATTGTGTATATTTAATATAGTTATCTGATACTATTATGTTAATTAATAAGATGTTTTCCCCTGGAGAAGTACAGTCACACATGGCTGAGAAATTCAAACGAGCCAGGCTGGATCAAGGTCATAGTCGTTCTAAAGCTGCCAAATTAACAGGTGTTCCAGAATCTACATTAAGAGCTTTCGAGACCAAAGGGCAGATTTCATTGCGACAATTTGTAATGCTCTGTCATGTGTATGGTGATCTACTTGTTTTTGAAGATATTTTCTCTGAAAAAACACCACAAACAATGGAACAATTGCTTGTAGCCGATAAGAAGCCTAAACGGCAGAGAGGCAGATCGTGAAAACGCTCCAGGTATTTTTGCACGGTGTCGCTGACCACAGCATTCAAGTGGGTAGACTGGCCTATAAAGATGGGCTTTCCCATTTAGAATTAGACAAAGATTTTCTTGATCTCGGCATTAATATTTCACCAATTAATCTTAAGCTTGATAGCAAACTACAGATTGCACCAAGAGCCCCATTTAATGGCTTGCATGGGGTCTTTGCTGACTCACTGCCGGATGGATGGGGATTGTTATTAATGGATCGAAGATTCCGCCAAAGAAACATCGGATTAGAAGCAGTGACGCCATTAACCCGATTAGCTTATATGGGAGATAGAGCCATGGGTGCATTATCTTACCAGCCCGATTTTGACGATGACAATACTATTCCTGATGATGAGATACTTTCATTGACCTCATTGGCCGAAGATTCATTATGCGTTTACGAAGGTTCCGTGAAAGAGGTCACGGAACGATTACATATTCTGGGTGGATCTCCCGGTGGAGCACGGCCTAAAGCAACCATTGGTTTAAATGGCGAAACGGCTATTACTGACATCGGCAATTTGCCAGCTAATTATGAACACTGGTTAGTGAAGTTCCCAACGGGGAAAAGCAGGGAAGAACAAGCAGAAGGTACTATCGAGTATATCTATTCATTGATGGCGCGATCAGCCGGTATTCAATTTCCAGAAACACGTTTGATTGAAACTCATGAAGGCTTTGCTTACTTTGCTTGTAAACGTTTTGATCGAGGAAAGGATAACAACCGTATTCATATGCATACCTTAGCGGCTATGATAAATGCCGATTTTCGTATTCCTGATGCGGACTATGGGCTTCTAATGAAAGTCACAAGCCATGTAACAAAATCGCATGCTGATATGTGCGAAGTTTTGCGTCGCATGATCTTCAATATCCTGTCTGGAAACCGGGACGATCATACGAAAAATTTTAGTTTTTTAATGACACCGGAAGGTTCCTGGTCCTTGTCGCCAGTTTACGATGTGACATTTAACACTGGAGTAAATGGCCATCATTCCATGTCCATCATGGGGCACGGTCAAAAGGTACCGTATGCAGCCATTCAGAAAATTGCAGATTCAATTCCACTTAAGAAGACGCAGCTAAATTTAATGATCGATGAAATAGCCGAGTCATTGTCGCAATGGAAAAAGTTAGCAGAAGATCACAATATACCGTTCAACATCACAAAAGAAATCGGCAATTATATCGATGAAGAATTATGCCGAATAGATCAGGAAATGAGAGGAGCTTAATCGCTGTTAATTAAAGCGTAGCGTTCCTTTTACTGACTTTGTACGACACACTTGGAATAGTTAAAACATAAATGCAAGACGAAGTACATTACAAACTACTTAACCTCTTAGAAAAAAAACCGGAATCGACACAACGCGAATTAGCCGATAATCTAGGTGTAAGTGTAGGCAAGATAAACTACTGCTTGGCTGCGTTAATTGATAAAGGTCAGATAAAGATTGATAATTTTATTAATAGTAATAAGAAATCCGCCTATGTCTATCTGCTTACACCAAAAGGCTTAAAGCAAAAAGCCAAAGTGACAATAAGATTCTTAGAGAGAAAAACACAAGAGTATGAACAGCTACAAAAAGAAATCGAACAATTGCGTCTAGAAGTCAAACGCCAGAAATGAAAATCACACAGAAGAAAAGAAGTAATGTGATAAGGCATTTTATCATGCCCTGTATCGCTCGGATGAGCTTGGACCGTGGGAACCGAGTGTTCAGCATACCGCCATTGTTATTGGGCTGGCATACTGGGGATTGTTGTCTATTGAGGACCGAAAATTCATATTAGCGGTCATAGATAAAAGTATGAAACATGCTGAACGTAGCCATTCACTCCGGGTATTAAACGTCATCAAGCGTTATGACTTCCTCGAACTTTATTGTTTTATCGAAAGTGAAATTAAGTTTGTGCAGAATTTTTGCGAGAAGAATCTAAAATAAAAAATAATGATGTCCAGAATGAGACACGCCATACGTCCCACACATTAACCTATCGGTTCAGTGTCACCTTGATTGTTAGCTGAGATGCCAAAAACATCAAAAAAGCAGGTGATCCTAATTTTATTGGGTTTTATTTAGGATAAAATAAACAAATCAAGCCGAATAATAGGCTGCTCATTAGCATTTATAGAAAAGAATAAAATTGAAAGCATCATCACAAATAGCAATAGTCGGTCTCGGCGGGGTATTTCCCGGTGCACGCGATCTTGATGAATTCTGGCAAAATATTTTATCTGCAAAAGATGCCGCTATCGATGTCGGCGCAGATCGTTGGCGCCTGAACCCTGATGATTTGTATTCTCCAAAGCTGGAAGCCGATAAAGTTAATTCACGACGTGCCTGCTTAATACAGGATTTTGAATTTAATCCTGAGGGATTCAATGTCGATGCCGGTTTGTTGAATCGTCTTGACCCGATGTATCAGATTTTATTACAAGCCGGGCGTGATGCCTGGGCAGATGCCAACACCAGCGCGATAGATAAACGTCGTGTCGGCATCATCATTGGTAATATTGTCTTGCCCACCGAATCGTCATCGCAATTTAGTGATGAACAATTCAAAGCATTATTCGAAAAACAATTAAAGATCGCATCCGATAACAAACCTGACACGACTGAAGCACTTAATCGTTATGTTGCCGGTTTACCGGGTGGTTTATTGGCAAAGGCCCTAGGTCTTGGTGCGGGTGCCTATACCTTAGACGCAGCTTGTGCCTCGTCACTCTATTCACTGAAGTATGCGGTAGATGAGTTAGTCGCGGGTCGCACTGATGCGATGTTGGCCGGCGGTGTATCACGCCCCGATAGTCTCTATACGCAAATGGGTTTCTCTCAACTCAATGCCATTTCAAAATCAGGTCGTTGTTCTCCCTTTGATAGCAAGGCCGATGGTCTGGTTGTCGGTGAAGGCGCTGGCATCTTTGTGCTTAAGCGTTTGGAAGATGCGATCGCACAGGATGATCACATCTATGCAACGATAGCCGGGATTGGGCTCTCGAATGATATCGAAGGCAATATTATGTCACCGGACACAGAAGGGCAGTCTCGTGCGATGCAATCAGCGTATGCCAAGGCCGGCTGGTTACCGAATCAAGTGCAGCACATCGAATGTCACGGTACCGGCACGCCTGTAGGTGATGGTGTTGAATTCAATTCTTTAAAGAATCTTTGGCAACAGCATAATGTCGAAGGCGAGTGTGTGATTGGTTCCGTAAAAAGTAATGTGGGGCATTTATTAACGGCTGCGGGTGCAGCGGCATTGATGAAAACACTGCTGGCGATGAAGCATGGTGTGTTACCACCGACAGCGAATTATGAGACGCCCTCAAATAAAATCGACCTAGCGAATAGTCCATTTAAAGTGTTAGCTGAAGCAGCGCCATGGGCAGTAAAAACCAATACACCTAGACGAGCAGCGATCAGTGGTTTTGGTTTTGGTGGGATTAATGCACATGTGCTCCTTGAGCAATATGATAAAGGCACTGCTGCTAAAAATAGCGCATCTACAGTACCAACAGATAAAGCAGATATTGCCATCGTTGGCATGGAGTCCCGTCTGGGGCCCTGGCATGATCAGTCAGCATTTGATGCGGCTGTTTTGTTTGGTGCAAGTGATTCTGCAACACAACCAACAAATTGGTGGGGTGCTGAAACAGACGGCTGCAAAGGTTATTTAATTGATGAAATAAAAATACCTCTAGGGCGTTATCGAATCCCACCGGCGGAATTAAAAGAGATGTTGCCGCAACAACTGTTGATGTTAGAAGTGGCCGCGAATGCATTGGAGGATGCGGGCCTTTCAGAACTTACCGCTGAGCAACAATGCCGAACCGGTGTCTTTATCGGTATTGCACTTGATTTAAATACGACCAATTTTCATTTTCGTTGGCTGCAAAAACAGTATGCGCGTGAATGGTTACAAGGTTTAGGCATTGCACTGACTGAAAACGAATTAAATGATTGGATAGCAAAGCTTCGTGAGGCTAGTGGGCCAGCGTTAACTGCGAACCGCACCATGGGTGCATTGGGTGGCATTGTTGCCAGCCGCATAGCACGTGCGTTTCGCATTGGTGGTCCGTCATTCACCGTCTCTGCAGAAGAGACCTCAGGGCTGCGTGCCTTGGAATCAGGCTTACGTGCCTTACAACAAAATGAATTAGACCAGGTCATTGTCGGTTCAGTTGATCTGGCTAGCGATCTAAGAGCCGTAACAGGTCATATTGAATATCATCAACAAGCAAACGTTGCAGATGGTGCCACCGCATTCATTTTAAAGCGTCATGAAGACGCACTACGTGATGGTGATAAGGTCTATTCGATTATCAAAGGGTTTGGCGCCGCCTCGGCGGGTGGCTGTGATGACAAACAGCTTAATCCCTCTGCTCAGGTCGAGTCGATTCAAAATGCCTGCACCGATGCGCAATGTCATCTAGATGACATCGATCACATTACACTTGCCAGCGAAGCAGAAGAACTGGCAGATATTCCAATCCTTGGAAATGTCAGTATCAATAAATTTCCATTAGGGCATAGCGGTGCGGCCACGGGTTTACTGGCCGTTGCCAGTGCCGTAAGCAGTTTACGACATCGTTTACTACCAACAGCACAAGACTCTCAAGTACATTACTGGCTAAAAGATCGCATCAAAGGCACAAGAAAAAACCTGGTCAATGCAAGCAGCCTTGATGGCAATGCGATTAGTGTCCTGCTTGAAGAAGGTGATGCAGCGCCAATAGCACAAACAGATCCCGCAAAACTATTTATTGCTGCTGCGAAAGATTCACAGACCTTAATCAATAAGATTAAACAGTGTTCGTTTTCTGATGAGACTCAATATCATCATGACGATGAACAATTACGCGTTGCATTAGTTGTTAATGATAATAATGAATTTAATCTTGCCTGTGATGAGGCCATCAATGCTATTGAGAATAATCGGTCGATAGATAACGGTCGTTGTTTTTATTCGTCTGTGCCTTTGGCATCACAAGGCAAACTTGCGTTTGTCTATCCGGGTTCCGGAAACCACTTCTGGGGTATGGGGCAGGACTTGGGTGTCGCCTTCCCGAATGTATTAGAAAAACTGAACTCAGAAAATGATTCGTTGGCATCACAATTTGCCCAAGGGCGTTTTTGGCAGTCACAAAATAGTAAGGCAAATCTTGATAAAGCATTAAGCCATGAAGAGGTCATCTTTGGTCAGGTTTGGTTAGGGACCTTCGTCAGTGATGTTGTTGCTAGTTTTGCGATTAAGCCGGATGCGGTCATTGGCTATAGTCTCGGCGAGACCGCTGGTTTTTTCTCAACACGTACCTGGACGGCGCGCGATGAAATGCTACAACGTATTCAGAAAAGCAGCTTGTTTACCGAAGAGCTTGCCGGGGCATGTACAGCAGTACAAAAAGCATGGGCTACGGATGAACCGATTGATTGGGCCTTAGGTGTGATCAATACCAGTGCAGATAACGTTAAAGCCGTATTAGAAAACTATAAGCACGTGTATTTATTGATTATCAATACACCGAATGAATGTGTGATTGGTGGTGACCGCACAGAATTAAATAAGGCAGTCAAAGCACTCGCAGCGCAATATCATCCGCTTTCAGGCGTGACCACGGTTCATTGTGAAGTCGCAAGACCCGTTGCGCAGTCGTACCGCGATCTACATATCTTTGAAACAACACCTCCCGACGATGTGACTTTCTATAGTGGTATTCGTGGTGCTGCTTATAAAGTTACTCAAGACGCTGCTGCAGATTCAATTTTAGATCAGGCCTTGGCGCCTTTCGATTACACCAAGGTCATCAATAGTGCCTATGAAGATGGTGTGCGTTGTTTTATCGAGATGGGGCCGGGTGGTTCTTGCACAAGGATGATTGATCAAATCCTTGCCGACAAACCACATTTTGCCAAGGCAATCTGTGTCAAAGGACAGGATAGTGTTGATAATGTTATGCAATTATTGGCGCGACTCTATGCCGAAGGTGTGTCGGTCGATCTATCGCAGCTTGATAGTGCAAAAGAAACTAATCAAACAAAATATAAAAATTACCTTAGTGTTAAGACCGGTGGTGAAGCCTTTAAAGTACCCTTGCCGACAAAGGTTAAAGACGATGAGGTGGCCTCGGCCGTCGTTGAATTAAAGCAGAAACACACAAGGGAAGAAGTTGTTCAGATTGATCAGCAGCAACACAATATGAGCTCTTTACCTCTGGCCGCGAACGACGGGCTGCAACCGATTATCGAACAGATGCAACTCGCAGGACAAGCACGTGCTGAAGCGCAAGCTGCTTTCTTGCGTGTCAGTGAGGGCATGACAAAGACGCTCGAGCAAGCCATCAATATGCAAATGCAGTTAATGGCAGGGTCTGATGTGCAAATGTCACCGCCTGCTTATCGTCCCGAACAACGTGCACCCAGCGAAGAGATCGAATGTCTATTTGATAGAGCGGCTTGTCTGGAGTTTGCTATCGGTTCTATTGGTAACATGTTGGGTGAGCATTTTGCTGATATCGATCAACATCCTTCACGAGTGCGTCTGCCCGATGAGCCATTAATGTTGGTTGATCGTATTCTCGAAGTGAATGGTGAGGCAGATGCCTTAACGCATGACTTAGCTGCCCATGATGTCATAACCAAGGGCAGTGTCATCACAGAGCATGATGTCTTGCCCGATGCCTGGTATCTAGACTTAGGTCGTATCCCAACCTGTATCGCCGTGGAAGCAGGACAGGCCGATCTGTTCTTATCGGGATATTTAGGTATTGATCATATTACCAAAGGTTTGGCGGTTTATCGCTTGCTCGATGCGCGTATCACTTTCCATGGCCCATTACCTACCGCAGGGCAAACGATTCATTACGATATCCATATCGAGCAGTTTTTTAGCCAAGGTGATACGCGTCTATTCCGTTTTAACTTTGAAGGTACTGTAAACGGTCAACGACTACTCACCATGACACAGGGTTGTGCTGGTTTCTTTAGCCAACAAGAACTCGATGCAGGGCAGGGTATTGTGCTGACCAGTATCGAAAAGCAAAAAGCAGAAGGCAAGTTAACTGAAGACTGGCAGCAACTGGTTTCGCTGCAAGTAGAAAGCTATAACGATGCGCAATTGAATGCCTTGCGCGAAGGCGATCTTATTTCATGTTTTGGAAATGACTTTGCAAATACAGGCTTAAGAAATCCGGTCGGTTTACCTAGCGGGCGCATGACCTTAGTCCATCGGATACTTAATCTGGACCCTGCTGGCGGACGATTTGGTATTGGCCAGATCACTGGCGAAGCCGATATACGTCCAGACGATTGGTTTCTGACTTGTCACTTTGTCGATGATCGGGTTATGCCGGGCACTTTAATGTACGAGTGCTGTTTACAT